>Ga0102592_1000154_pt1 | contig 177319 bp, 149 predicted proteins | sample AraplaCol_mMF_r2_FD_76861 | JGI IMG/M metagenome (GOLD analysis project Ga0102592, IMG submission 76861) | Arabidopsis root microbial communities from North Carolina, USA - plate scrape MF_Col_mMF_r2 (SPADES assembly) (version 2) | ecosystem: Host-associated > Plants > Roots > Endosphere...
TGTCGTGACCGTTCGGGTCGAGCTGGTAGGACACGACATGGCCGACCGGGACGCGACGGTAGTAGACAGGAGACCCCACGTCGAGAGAGCCGAGGTCTTGTGCGTGCAACACAAACTGCCTGCCCGAAGCATCGGTGGTGATCACGGGCGGAACTTCGAGTCCGGTGAAGCTGTGCTTCGTGTCAGCAGATTTGCCTGCATCGATCCCGATATATGCCCCGGATAGCAGCAGCCGTTCAGCCGGATACTTCGATATGGCCGTTGATGTTTAGGTTTGTTTGATGCCTGCCCTTGTCTGCAGAATTCCAGGGGTATGAGGGCAGGCGTTGAACAAGCCTCAGGGGAGGAAGCCGCGGAGTCCGGCGATGTCGGTGATGCGGGCTATGGCGATTGATGGGTTGGCCCCATCAGCGGCGTCATGGCTTGAAGAGGAAGCAGGCCATCAATCGGCTCCTGCCATGGCGCGAAGGTCGGAGCAGTTCAGGATTGCGTGGATACCCAATGCATGCAACCTGGTCGAGGGAGTCGGTGAGCGCAACGCTCCGCTTGCGGCTCCAGATTCCGAAGAGCCGTCGGTTGAGTGGTAGGTGTGGAACGTGTGGGCTCATGCCGGGGCTCGCTGCGGTGGCGGTCCGCGCACGCGCTGCGCGGGATGACCTCGATGACGAGCATCGGGGCGCCACAGTGCCGGCAGACGAAGGACGGAGGTGCGGGGACATCGGTGTCGTCAGGCGTAGCAGTCACCGCCGGCACGATGCTCAATAGCGAGCGTATCTTGACCAGATTCGCGCGGCGCGCTGGGGGATTGGCAAGCAACCCGTAGTGGCGGATGCGATGGAAGCTGCCCGGCAGCACGTGCAGCAGGAAGCGGCGCATGAATTCTCCGACGTCCAGCGTCATGGTCTTACGGCGCGTGCGTCCCTTGGCGCGGTAGTCCTTCCAGCGGAAGGTCACGCCGCGTTCGTCGAGCGAGACCAGGCGCTGGTTGGAGATTGCCACGCGGTGCGTGTAGCGCGACAGGTAGGCCAGTACTGCCTTTGGACCGGCGAACGGTCGCTTGGCGTAGACCACACACTCGGTGGCGCGTAGTGGCGCCAACCATTGCGCAAAGGCGTCCGGATTGGCGAGGGCGCTGTACTCACCAAAGAACTGCAATTGCCCCAACGTGTGTGCGTCCTGGAGTGCATCGAGGAAGCGCCGCCGGAAGAGGCGGGAGAGCACGCGGACTGACAGGAAGAAGCCGGGACGGCAAGCGATCCAGCGTTGCCCATCTGGGGAGAGACCGCCGCCCGGGACGATGCCGTGTACGTGTGGATGATGGGTAAGTGCCGAGCCCCACGTATGCAGCACCAGGGTGGCACCGATCTGCGCACCGAGGTGTTTGGGATCGGCAGCGATGGTCCGCAGAGTGTCGGCGGCGACGTCGAACAACAGGCCATAGATCACCGCCTTGTTGTACCAGGCGATGGCGCTGATCGGCGCGGGCAGTGTGAACACGACGTGGTAGTACGCCACGGGGAGCAGATCCTCAGTGCGCGCTTCGAGCCAGCGATGCGCGGCGCCGGCCTGACACATTGGGGCAATGTCGGTTGCGGCAGGAGTTATAGGACACCTCAAGGTTGGCGCAGCCGGAACAGCGCAGCACGTGCCCTCCCAGCGCCGCGGTACGGCACTGTTCGATGGCCGACATGACCTGCAACTGCCCAAGGCTCAAGGAGGCAGTCTGTCGCCAGGCCGGCCCGCGGAGGCGGAAGATATCCGCGACCTCGAGCACGTTGAGCTCGGCGGCGGGACTTCCTAGTCGGAATGCAGATTCTCGAGGGGGCTGACCACCTCGCGCAGCAGATCGGTGGCGACCTGGGCATAGAGCGCTGTCGTCTCCAGCTTCCTATGCCCTAGCAGTACTTGAATGACGCGGATATCGACCTTCTGCTCAAGCAGGTGTGTTGCAAAGCTGTGCCGTAACGTATGCATGGATACGCGCTTGTCGATCTCTGCGGCCTGTGTGGCGGCGTGGACGGCACGGTTGAGTTGCCGGGTGCTGAGTGACTCGATGGGATTGAGGCCCGGGGTCTTGTCCGCAAGCTTGCGCATCCGCATGTCCTCGATCATGCGCTGGCGTAGCGGGCTGATGGTAGGTGTCGCGACTGACATGGCTGGGCTCCTGTCGGGAATCGCGGCAAGTTGCCTCGGTCCTCAACTTAGGAGACAGCGCAGGCGCTTCAGTCACTTTGCGCATTGGACGGAGGGTTACCGCGCGAGCGGTTTAGTCCTCTGGCCGATCTGAGACATCGAGCCGTGGCGGCAGGGCACAGTGGCATGCCACTCCCGCCGTAGTCTGCTATCGGCCAGGCTGCGACGTTCCGCCGGCTTGCTTCTACGCCCGCTGCACAATGACAAGCGGACCTTCAGTTGGAAATGTCTTACGCCTGTCCGGTTTCGGCGAGCAATAGCTCGCCACAACTCGACATCACTATAAGGCGGACCTTGACATAGTTGCGCATCGCAACTATGTTGGTTGCGATGCGCAACTTATTTGAGCCCGCACATGGACCTTGTCGATCTTCCGGCCAAATCTCGAGAAACTACGATTCTCGAGCTCCGGGACTTTTCCCGAAAACTGGTTCGCGAACTAGGCTTCATGCGAACGACCTTGGCTGACAGTGATCTTGCGCCTTCGGCTGTTCACGCGATCATCGAAATCGGGGCAACGCGAGGGATCAGTGCGAAGGACTTAGGCAACATCTTGCGCCTCGACAAATCAAACACAAGTCGACAGGTTGCGAAACTGGAGGCAGGCGGACTGGTGAAACGCAAGGTCGCAAACGAGGATGCGCGCTCGTCTGAGTTGTATTTAACGGAGGCAGGGCAGAAGCTCCGGAGAAAAATTGACCGATTCGCGACAAATCAGGTGTCCAGTGCGCTTCGACGTATGGTTCCTGCCGACCAGCAAGTCCTGGTTCGTTCTCTCGCGCTGTACGCCGACGCGCTCGCGCAAGACAACTCAACCGAAGCGGCCCCCGAACGCGTCCTGGCCACCCAGATTCAGGAGGGCTATCAACCCGGCTGCATCGGCGACATAGCAAGCTTGCACGCCCGGTTCTACGCAGAGCACTGGGGCTTCGGCGCGTTCTTCGAGCAGAAGGTAGCGACAGAGCTTGCCGAGTTCGCTGGCGCATTGCCAGCCGATAGCAAGGCGCTATGGCTCTACGCCGAAAATGGCCGCTCCCTCGCCTCTATGGCAATCGATGGGGATTATGAAACAGGCATCGCTCATTTGCGATGGTTCATCGTCGACGATTCGTTGCGTGGTTCCGGTGTCGGTAGGCAATTGATGTCACACGCGATGAGATTTGTCGACGAGCGATTTAGTGAGACGTACCTTTGGACGTTCAAGGGTCTAGATGCAGCGCGCCACCTATACGAGACATTTGGTTTCCAATTGACCAGCGAATCAGAGGGGACGCAGTGGGGGACCAACGTCGTAGAACAACGGTTTAGTCGCTGCTCTGCCCGAACTCAGCCGTGATTTACATATAGGCCTTAGCGAGCGGCGAGCAAGACGTTGAACTTCGATACGCGGCTGAACACCAGTACGTTGCATCGACCGGTTGAATCCACAGGGCGACCCTTCTCAAATGGCTGCTGGTGGCCGAAAGCGGAGGGCCCACGAAGCTTGCGTAATTCGCGTTCACTCTGCGCTGCGGCCGCGGCTCTGAAACGCGCCGAGGCAAAGATCCACGAAGCTACGGACTTTGGGATCCATGTAACGACTCGATGCAAAGACGGCATGGACCGGAGCGGGGGCTTCGGCCCAGCCGGGCAGCACGCAAGACAGTCTGCCTTCCTTTACGTACGCCTCTGCCATAAATCGGGGCAGTTGCGCGATGCCGAGTCCGGAGAGAACGAGATTCTGCGCGGCGATGGTGCTATTGACCGCGCAGCGCGGGGTGGCGGTGACGCGTTCGGTGGTTACGCCGTTGACGAGGATCCAGTTGGAGCGGCCCCGCGTGGTCTTCATGATCAGGTCATGCTGCTTCAGATCGCTGACTGCGGTTAGCGCTGGTGCGCGGCTGACGTAGTCGGAGGCTGCATACAACCCATAGTGGACTTCGCCAAGGCGGCGCGCGGACAGTCCTGAATCCTCCAGTGTGCCGACGCGAATCGCGACATCGAACCCTTCATGGATGATATCGACGAGACGATTGGTGTACTCAGCCTCGACCGTGACTTTCCGCGCCATCTTGAGGAACGCCGCGACCCATTCGTCCACGACCATCGTGCCGAACTCGGAGCCCGCCGTGATCTTCAGCAACCCCTTCGGCTCGCGAGACTGCTGTGCCACCGCAGCTTCCGCCGCCTCCGCGGCGGTCAGGATACTGACGGCGCGCTCGAAATAGTCTCGGCCCACTTCGGTCACATTGAGGCGACGCGTGGAACGTGTGAGGAGTTGCGCGCCCAGCTTCTCCTCCATGCGGCTCACGATCCGGCTCACGCGCGCTTTGTCAGTGCCAAGCCGCTCCGCCGCGGTTGTGAAGGACCCGTCGGTCACCACCGCCGCGAACACGCGCATTTCGGGTAGATCGATTGATGTATTCATGGACAACAGTATGTAATTTTCTGCGCTATTTATCAATGTGGTGATGCTGTCCATAGTGTGGTCCAGAGCAGCGCGCGTTCCGCGTGTTGCATACATCCCATCACAAGGAATACGCAAGATGACACAAACCATCGGAATCATTGGCGCCGGCCTCGTAGGCAAAGCCGTCGCGCGGCTGGCCATCGCGGCCGGATGTCGCGTCATCATCAGCAATTCGCGTGGGCCCGACACGCTTTCGTCCTTGATCGACACGCTGGGCCCGCGCGCGCGCGCCGGCAACGTCGACGAAGTAATCGCCGCCGCAGATATCGTCACGCTGGCGGTTCCACTGGCGGCCTTCGAGGCATTGCCGGCCGACAAGTTTGCTGGCAAGGTGGTTCTCGACCAGACGAATTATTACCCTGGTATGGCCGGATTCCGTCGGACAGATCTTGACGATGGCGAGCTGACGTCGAGTGAGCTCATGCAGCGATATCTCCGCGGCGCGAAGCTGGTCAAGAGCCTCCACAATCTCAGTTGGATCCATATGGAGAGCAACGCCAGACCGAAAGGCGCAGCCGACCGTACAACGCTACCCATTGCCGGCGACGACCTGGCAGCGAAGGACGCTGCGATGCGTTTCATCGAAGCCCTTGGCTTCAATGTCGTCGACGCCGGCACGCTTGCAGACAGTTGGCGCATCGAACCTGGCACGCCGATCTATTTCTGGCGCTACGCACCTCTCGTTCCCGATGGTGTATCGGCCGACGAGGCCAAGCGAATCTACCAGCGGCGTGGCGAGCCCATCTCGCCCAATGAGGCGCACGGCCTCATCGCGGAGGCGGTGCGTCCTTCGCCGATTGGCGGGACGCTGGACGGAATGCCTCAGGTCCATGTGGATCTGTTCCTTGAGCAGGCAAGCGCCGATACCGTCGGCAAATAGGTGTCGGTCTATTGATGCATCCACAGACAACGGTCTGTGGTTCGCACTGCTATTTATCTGGCTTCATGTCGTCTCTAGAGTGGGGTTTTTCACGGTGGAATCGATAGGCGACATTGCTATGAAGATAGGCATCCTAAATACCGGCAACATCGGCAGCCGCCTTGCCGGCGCCTGGGCAGCAGCGGATCATGAACTGATGCTCGCGAAGGACGGTGACGCTCGCAAGATGGATCCGCTGCTCACCGAGCTCAGAGGTCGCGTCCGGCCAGGCTCCATCAAGGAGGCTGCGGAATTTGGCGACGCGTTGCTGTTCTCCGTCTATTGGCCGCGGGCGGACGCCATCATCCACGCCGTGGGCGATTCGCTCGACGGCAAGGTGGTTATCGAAACCTCGCAGGCAGCAATACGGCCGGAGGCGTGCTACAGGCCGCGAAGGACGGCGCCACAGGCACCATTTGAATCCACAGCCGATATGCGCCATTTGCGCATAACCATGTGCGTGTTTGTTCGTTCCTTGTATAGGCGGTAGCCCCTAGAGTCGGTAGCTTGTCCCCATCCGACCCAAGAACCATTTGGGCCTTAGCTATGACCGCATCCCAGTTATTTCATGCTGAAGCTTCAGGAACTGACATCGCCAGCCGCCGCCACCAAGCCGTGGCACGGTTTATCGCCGAGACGCGCCGGATCCTCGGCAACGCGGATGTGACAGAAAAGTCCCGGCTTGGGCCGGTGGCGAGGTTGCTGGAAGCGCTAGGCCAGCAACGGGAGCTATTTCCTGATGCGCACTTTCCGGTGTCGGCCAGTAACCCGGCTCAGGTTTACAGGTTGGCCGAGGACCTCGATGGCCGATTCGCGCTGTATGTCTCGGCCGGCCTCCCGGGCAAAGCGCAGCCGCCGCACGATCACACCACGTGGGCGATCATCGCCGGTATTACCGGACGCGAGCGCAACAACTTCTATGAGCGCGAGGCCACGGCCGACCCGGCGCGCGACGAGCTGCGCGAAATCGAGGAATTCGATGTCGTGGCGGGCTCGTCGGTAACGCTGTTGCCCGAAGACGTGCATACCATCGAACTGATTGGCGAGGAGAACGGGCTGCATCTGCATTTTTATGGCCTCGCACTGGATCGGCTCGCGGGCCGCGTGGTGTTCGAGAGCAAGGCAGGTGGCCGCTATCGCCACTTCGGGCCGCCGCGCCGGCTGGCGGCGCCGGTAACGGACGTTGCCACGCTGAAGGCTGCACTGACAGACGGACAGGAAATCGCGCTGCTCGATGTCCGTGAGACGGGCGTCCATACGAAGGGCCATCCGTTGCTGGCTGCTTCCGCCCCGCTGTGGCGGCTGGAACTGCTGATCGATCGGCTGGTGCCGAGGCGCGACACGCGCATCGTCCTACTCGACGGCGGTGACAATGCCGACGCACTCGCGCACCAGGCGGCGGCAAAGCTGGTGCGGCTCGGCTGGGGCAATGTGTCGGTGCTGGAAGGCGGCGTGGCGGCCTGGGTTGGCGCTGGCAACGAACTATTCACTGGCAGTAACGTGCCAAGCAAGGCCTTTGGCGAGATCATCGAACACGAGAAACACACGCCGTGGATCGACGCCGAGGAATTGCACCGCCGTATTGAGGCGGGCGCAGACATCGTCGTGGTGGATAGCCGCACCACAGAGGAGTTTGCCGATTTCAGCCTGCCGTTCGCACATAGCCTGCCTGGTGCGGAACTGGTCTACCGGATCGGCGAATTGGCGCCGAACCCTGATACGCTCGTGGTCGTCAATTGCGCAGGACGCACGCGCAGCATTGTGGGGGCCCAGACGTTGATCGATGCGGGCATCCCCAACCCGGTGGCGTCGCTCAAGGACGGCACCATGGCCTGGCTGCTGTCGGGCCGGACGCTAGCACAGGGGCGCGTGACGCCGCTGCCGGAGCCGTCCGCAGCAACGCACGAAGGCGCGCGTGCCAGGGCCGGGCGCGTGGCGGCGCTGGCCGGTGTGCGCCGGTTAGACTTATCCGGACTGGCGGAGCTGGAGGCAGAATCGCAGACGCATACCCTGTACCGTTTCGACGTGCGCACACGCGGCGAGTATGAATCGGGCCACCTGCCCGGCTGGCGTTGGGCACCTGGCGGCCAACTGGTGCAGGCCACCGACGAGTATCTGGCCACCCGTGGTGCCCGTATCGTGCTGGCAGACTTCGACGGCGTGCGTGCGTTGACAACGGCCGCGTGGCTGGCGCAGCTTGGCGGGCATGAAGTGTTCGTCTACGCACCGTCAGCCGGCGCGGATCTCGTGACCGGTCCCGAGCCAGTGCGTGTGCTGGCATCGCGTCCGGCCGCTGCGTCGGTGTCATCACAGCAGGCCGCGCAGCGGCTGGCATCCGGCACGGCGAGGCTGTTCGACGTGGAGCGAAGGTCAGCCTTCGAGAAGCGTCATGCAGCGGACGCGTACTTCGCCGTCCCTGATCGGCTTGAAGCGTTGATTGCCGACATTCCGGCCGAGCTCGCCATTCTGATCACCTCTTCGGATGGCGTGCTCGCACGCGTGGTGGCTGCGGAGCTGGCGGCGCGTACCGGCCGTGATGTTCGCTACGTGAGTGGCGGCACGCAGGCGTGGGCGGCTGCGGGTCTACCAGTGGGTGCGGGCGGCGAGCGGGTGCTGACCGGTGACGACGACTACTGGTTCAGCCCGTATCAGCATACCGACGTGGGCCAGCGCAATGCAGGCTTCCAGGCGTACCTCGACTGGGAGGTCAATCTCGTGAAGCAACTCGGGCGCGAGGGCAATATCGGCTTCCGGTTGATCGGGACGGCCGAGACAGCAAGCTGAGGCGGGCAGCAAGTACAGAGCGCCAGATGGCGTGTTCGTACAGGTCTGGGCCGAAGTCAGGCGACACATCAGCGAGTGCGCGTGCCTGGTGCAGCTCCAGGTCGGCGTGAAACAGGTCGTGGCTGACGCGCGACACGATCCGGCCACGGCGAGGATAGATGGAGATGGAAGTTCGCATGGGCGGTGGCGCGCTTGACGGCATCGGCCGGAGGCGTCGAGCCGGCGCGGCGGTAGCGTACTGCGTGCTGCCAGCGCTGCGCATCGGACAAGCTGGCGTAGTTTTCGAAGAAGCCGGATACATGCGCGGCTTGGCCACGGCCCGAGCCGCAATGTGATCGCGCCGGGAGAACAACCGCACCGATTGTGCGCTAGCTTCCGGCGCCACGGCCGCCGCATCGAACGCCGAAGCGGCGGCGCCGATCACCGTCACGGTCTTGCCGCGCAACGCTGCAAGGTCGATGGCATCGGCCGTATGCGCGGCGAGCCCCGCCTGCACCGCCAAGTCGCCGGAGCGTGTCTCGCGCGAATTGGTCGATGTCGCTCATTGTCAGTCTCAGGCGATGGTCCGTTGGAAGGCTTGCCGCAGATCCGCGATCAGGTCGTGTGGATCTTCCAGCCCGACATGCAGGCGAATGACCGGCGCGTTGTTACCGTGTTCCAGCCAGCTTCGGGAGGCGTTGAGGCGCTCGGGAGGCGCCACCAGCGCCAGGCTCTCGTAGCCGCCCCATGATGCACCGATCGAAAACAGTCGCAGGGCGTCGACCAGCCGGCCGGCGGTGGTGTGGTCGCTGGTCCGCAGGGCGAACGACACCAGTCCGCTGGCGCCCGTGAAATCTCGCTTCCACAGCGTGTGACCGGGGTCGGTGGGCAGCGCGGGATAGAAGGTTCGGGACACCTGCGGCTGGTGCTGCAGCCATTGCGCCACCTCTGTCGCATTGCGCTGGTGCTGGGCTAGCCGTACGGGCAGCGTGCGGAGCCCGCGCAGCGCCAAATAGGCATCGTCGGCGCCAATGGTGAGGCCCAGCGCCTCATGCGTGGCGGCAATGCGCTCTGCAAGCGCCGGGCTGTCGACCACAACAGCGCCCTGCATCACATCGGAGTGGCCGGCGATGTACTTGGTGGCAGCCTGGATCGAGATGTTGGCGCCGTGCCGTAGCGGCTGCAGGAACCAGCCGCCGCTCCACGTGTTGTCAATGGCGACGGGCACGCCTTTCGCGCGTGCAATGGCCGTCAGCGCGGGCAAGTCGAGGACATCGAACAGCAGGGAGCCTGGGGACTCCAGATAGACGAGCCGTGTGCTGGTGCGGATCAGTTCATCGAGGTCGTCATGCGCGGGCGAGAAATACTGGACTTCCACGCCAAGCCGCTGCAACAGCGTCTGGTCGACCCGGCGAAGCGGCGCATAGACCGTGTCGGAAACCAATGCGTGGCCGCCGGGGCCCAGCAGCGCCAGCAGCACCAGGGTGATTGCCGACAACCCGGAGGGCGCCAGGAAGGCACGATGCCCGCCTTCGAGCGTACACAGCGCATCTTCCAGCGCCTCATGGGTGTCGAGGCCGTGACGCCCATAGGTGGCGATCCGTTCGCCATGCGAGCGGCGGTGATGGCGGTCGGCCAGCGTCTCGACATTATCGAAGCGGACGGTGCTGGTGCGCACCACGGGCACGTTGACGGGGCCGGCACCATCGTGCAGTCGTGGCGCACCGGCATGCAGCAGCCGCGTGCGGATGCCGTCCGTAGGATTCTGGCTCATGGATGATCCTTGTCAGCCTTGGGTGGTTGCGGGTGCCGGAGCGAACGCGGCGTTGAATTCGGCAGGCAGGCGCGGAATAGCACCCAGTGCCCGGCGCAAGAAGGCCCGCGTGCGCTCGTGGCCGGGGTTGCCGAAGATCTGCTCTGGCGGCCCATGCTCGACGATTCGGCCCGCTTCGGTGAAGTAGATGTGATCGCTGATCTCGGCGGCAAAGCGCATCTCGTGGGTAACCAGCACGCACGTCATGCCGTCTTCCACGAGTTCGCGGATCACGGTCAGGACTTCGCCGACGGTTTCGGGGTCGAGCGCCGACGTCACCTCGTCGAACAGGATCAGCTCGGGCCGCATCGCCAGCGCCCGGGCAATCGCCACGCGTTGCTGCTGACCGCCCGACAGCTCGCCCGGATACGCGTGCGCCTTGTCTGACAGACGCACTTTGCCCAGCAGCGCATGCGCGTCCAGCTCGGCCTCGCGCCGGCTGCGGCCGATTACCCGGGTGGGGGCGATAACCAGGTTCTCCAGTACGGTCAGGTGCGGGAACAGGTTGTACTGCTGGAAGACGAACCCCACGCGCTTGCGCAGGGCAATCAGTTCGTCTTCGGTGCGGAGCGTTTCCACGGCGGTGTCGCCAACGCGGATCCGCCCCTGCTGCGGTCGCAGCAGGCCGGTGATGCAGCGCAGGATCGTGCTCTTGCCAGACCCAGACGGGCCGATGATGGTCACGGCCTCGCCGCGCCGCACCTCGACATCGATACCCTTGAGAACGGTGTTGTTGCCGAAGGTCAGGTGCACGTCGTGCAGTGCGGCCAGCGGTCTGGCGGGCGCGTCGGCGGACGCCGGTGCCTGGCGGTTGCGCACAAAGGAATCAGTGGCGGTCATGACGACGCTCCAGCGCACGCGTGGCGCGCGCGATCGGATAGCAATAGGCGAAGAACAGGGCCAGCAGCGTGAAATAGACCAGCACCGTGAAGTCGGTGCGAGCCACGGTATTGCTGGCCACCTGGGCGGTATCGACCACATCGTGCACGCCAACCAGCGAGGCCAGCGACGTGCTCATGGTGATGCTGGCGTAAAGGTTCATCCATGGCGGCAACATGCGCCGCAGACACTGCGGGAGCACGATCAGCCGGAAAATCTGGCTGCGCCGGAACGCCAGCGACTGGGCGGCCTCCCACTGCGCGCTTGGAATCGACTGGATCGCGCCCCGGAATATCTCGGCCACGTTGGCGCTGGCGGGCAGGGCAAGACCCAGCACGACCTTGATCCAGTCGGGAAACGGCACCGTCCACTGGCCGATGTGAAGTTCGAATGGGAAGACGTAAGTAGTGAAGTAGACCAGCACCAGGATCGGGGCGTTGCGAAACGCCTGCACCCATAGTCGTGCCAGGTGGCGTATCCAGCGATGGGTGGACAGCGACAGCGCGCCGATCACCAGGCCGGCCACGGTGCCAAGCGCCATCGCCAGGAGGCTGATCTCGATATTGGCCCACATGCCGCGCAGCAGCGCGGGCGACCATGTCCACAGGTTGCGGAACGCGGCCGGCGTGCTGCCGGTGGCGGTCCAGCAGCCGACGACGGCCAGCACGCATAGCATGGCCAGCACCCAAGGGCTGGCAAGGGCGTCTCTGACGGGGTGAGACGCGATGCGCCAGGGCAGGGCAAGCGGGTTACTGGTCATAGCCGGGCATCCTCAAACGCAGTTCCAGCCAGCGGCCCGTGCGGCTGACCAGCCAGGTCAGCACGCCGAAGAACGCCAGGATCAACAGCAGCAGTTCCAGCACGTTGTCACGCTGGGTCCAGATCATGATGGACTCGTACGTGACGTCGCCAACGGCGATGGCAGACGCGACGGCCGTCATCTTGACCAGGTCGACAAGGTTGTTGACCAGCGCTGGCAGCGCGAAACGGACGGCCAGCGGCAATTCCACCTGCAGCAGCAGTTGCCGGCGCGAGAAGCCCAGCGAGCGCGCGGCCTCCAGCGTGACGCGCGGCACCGCTTCGATACCGGCCCGCAGGGCCTCGGCGTGAAACACGGCCTTGTGCAGCGACACGACGGCAACCACCCAGAAGAACGGCGTCAGCGGATTGCTGCCGCCGAGATTGTTCAGATGCTGGGTGATCAGCATGTTCAACACGAGAAAGCCACAATAGAGCTGCACCAGCGTGGGCGTGTTGCGGGTCAGTTCGACGAACGCGCGTGCAGGCGTAGCCAGCGCCTTGTTTCCGGATGTGAGGATTGCCGCCAAGGCGGCGCCCGCCAGCAGGCTGCACGGGATCGTCAGCGCACACAGTTGCAGCGTGACGACAAGTCCATGCAGGAACGCAGTGCGCTCGGTAGTGTCGAGAACGAATGCGTAGTTCAGGCCCAGGGATTTCAGCGTTGCGATCCCGGAAACGATCCAGGCGTCGATCATGGGCGCACCTCCACCGGCGCGGAGCGCAGTGTCGCTACGGCCTGCGCAATGCGCTGCAACGCTGCTTCGAGCACATTGTCCGCGGCGGCGAACGACAGGCGGAAATACGGCGACAGCCCATAGGCAGCGCCTTCCACGACTGCCACGCCAGCGCTGTCCAGCAGCCAGTCCACCACGTCGCTGTCGGTGGACAGCACCTGACCGTCGGGCCGCAACTGCCCGATCAGGCCGCCGCAGTGGATGTAGGCGAAGAACGCCCCGTCGGGCGGCAGCAGGCTCAACCCGGGGATGCGGTTGATCGCCGCAACGGTCAGCGCGGCCCGGCGCGCGTAGGCGCTGCGCGCATGTTCGATGAAGTCGGCCAGGGTCCGGTCGTTGGCCAGCAGCGCAGCCGCCACGGCTGCCTGGCCGATCGAATTGGCGCCGGAAGACACTTGCGACTGGATCGCGGTCATCGCCTGCACCAGTTCGGGGGGCGCGATGCCCCAGCCGATGCGCCAGCCGGTCATCGCATAGGTTTTCGACGCGCCGTTGAGGATCAGTGAGCGGCCGCGCAGGTCGGGTGCCAGCGCGAGCCAATGCCGCCCAGGCGGGACAAGGCGAATCTGGTCGTAGATTTCGTCGAGCAGCACCAGTACGTGCGGATGGCGACGCAGCACATCGGCCAGCGCCAGCAGTTCGTCCTCCGCGTACACCGCACCGGAAGGATTCGACGGCGAGTTCAGGATGACCCAGCGCGTGCGCGGCGTGATCGCTGCTTCCAGCGCGCTTGCGCTGAGCTTGAAGCCGCTTTGCTGGTCGCAAGGCACGATGACCGGGTTGCCGTCGTTGATGCGCACGATGTCCGGAAACGATGCCCAGTAGGGCGCCGGCACGATGACTTCGTCACCGGCGTCCAGTGTGGCCGCGAACGCATTGAAGATCACCTGCTTGCCGCCGCTGCCGATGAAGACCTCGGCTGGTGCGATGCCGATGGCATGGTCGGCGGCGAAGCGCTCACCCACGGCGCGGCGCAACGCCTGCGTGCCGGGCGTCGGCGTGTATCGTGTCTCGCCGCGTGCCATGGCCGCGATGGCCGCCTGCTGGATGGCGGGCGGCGTGTCGAATTCAGGTTCGCCGGAGGTTAGCGTCAGGACGTTCCGGCCCTGACTGATCAGCGTGGCGGCACGCTGTCCGGCCGCCGCAATGGGGGACAGGCGAACGCGGCGGGCACGCCGGGACAGCGGGATGGTCGGTGCGGTCATGACTTGCGGCCTTGCGTGAAGACCGCGAAGTCCTGCGGCGCCGCATCGAACTTGCCATGACGGGCGCGATCGTGTGCCGGCTGGATATACGCGCCGTCCGGCACGCCAGACTTACGGGCCTGGCCAAGCAGGAAGCCGGTGCGGTGCCAGTCGCGGATGGCCTTGTCGACGAACGCCACGGTGTCCTGCTCGCCGCGACGCGTCCAAACCACCGTTGGCGACGGGATCAACTGGTCTTCGGTGGCCAGCGTAAACGCGGTCCACTCGGTGCGGTTGGGACCATTCAGCGTCTGGTACAACGCCGGCTGGATATGCACGGATGCCGCGCAAGTGCCGCCCTTGAGCGCCAGCAGCGACTCCGGAATGCCGCGCAGACCCTTGACGATGGCGCCGTACTGCTCGGCCAGCGGTCTGGCGAAATTGCTGCCCTGGGATACGCAGGCCACCTTGCCACGCAGGTCTTCCCAGCGCTTGATGCCGCTCTGCTTCGACACCAAGGCAGCACCGCCGACCAGGTCGTAAGGCGTGGGGGCGAAGCTCAGGATCTCGCTGCGCTCCTGCGTCCACTGGATGTTCGCCACCAGCAGGTCGACCTTGCCCGCCTGCAGGAACTGCACACGCGTGGAAGCCGTCACCGGCACGGTTTCCAGTTGCACGCCCAGACGGCGTGCCAGATCGGCCGCCAGTTCCGTCTGGTAGCCGCCAGTCTTGCCGGTAGCGGTATCGAGGATGCCGAACGGCGGGCTGGGGCCATCGATGCCAACCGACAGCTTGCCGCGCTGGCGGATCTTGTCGAGCGTGGCGTCCGCCCAGGCGGCATGGGCCGTGGCGAACCCGGCCAGCAGCAGGGCGGTCGATACGAGGGACTTGTTCATCGCGTGCCTGCCCTCAGCCCTTGAATTTTGCCTGCAGTTCGGGCAGCACCGGCTGTGGCGGCGTGATGCCCAGCCGCTTTTCGGTGCCGATCAACCACCCGGTGCGATGCCATTCCTGCACCACCTTGTCCACGGCGGCGACGGTGTCGGTCTCACCCTTGCGCGCCCAGACCACCGACGGCGCCGGCAGGATCTCGGTCGCAATCGGTGCGGCATAGCCGGCCCACTCGGTATTGGAGCGCAGCAGCGGATGGATCAACGTGGCGTCATGCACTGCCGCCACGCATTGGCCGCCGCGCAATGCCAGCAGGGATTCGGATGCCGTCTTGAAGCCACGCACCTGCGCGCCATACTGCTCCTGCAGCGGCTTCACAAAGCTGCTGCCCTGCGACGCGCATACGGTCTTGCCGCGCAGGTCTTCCCACTGATGGATGCCGCTGGTCTTGAGCACTGCAGCGGTGCCGCCGACGCGGTAGAACGGCGTGGGCGCGTAGGACAACAGTTCGCCACGATCCGGGTTGTATTCCATCGAGGCAATCAGCAGGTCGACCTTGCCAGCCTGCAGAAACTGCACACGGTTGGACGGATTGACCTGTACGAGTTCAGCTTCCACCCCGAGGCGTTTGGCCAGGTCACGGGCGAGTTCGGGGTTCCAGCCGACCAGTTGCTGGGTGGCCGGATCGATCGATCCAAATGGTCCTCCGTTGACCAGCACGCCGATGGCAACCTTGCCGCGCTGCTTGATCTTGTCGAGCGTGGCGTCAGCGCGTGCCGGCTGGGTGGCGAGGAGAGTCAGTGCGAGCGCGGCAACGGCGCGCAGGGTGTAGGCGGATGTCATGGGGCAGGTGAAGTTGGCGCCAGGCAGCCGGTGCCCGAAAAGGCATCGCCGGACGGCAAGGGCAGGTTTGTTGTGGAAAGATTGGGAGGCGCTGCAGCTAGTTCAGCTTGATGCCCGCCGAGGCGATCACCGCCGCGTAACGCGGCAGGTCTTTCGATAGCGTGTCGTCGAGAGCCTGCGCCGAAGACGCCACCACGACAAAGCCGGCTTCTTCAAGTTGCTGCCGGGTGCCCGGCTGCGCCAGCACGGCCATGGCATCGCGGTTGATACGCTCGACCACGTCCGTTGGCGTACCGGACGGGGCCAGCAGGCCCTGCCAGCTTTCGACGGCGAAGCCGGGTGCGCCGGCCTCGGCCATGGTGGGCACTTGCGGCAGCGCCTTCGAACGATAGGGCGTGGTCACAGCGAGTGCGGTCAGGCGTCCGTTGCGCACATAGTCGGTGACTGCAGCCAGCGTGATCAGCGTGCCATCGATATGGCCGCCCAGCAGGTCGAGCGTGGCGGGGCCACCGCCGGGATAAGGAATGTAGTTGACCTCGATGCCGAGCTGGCGCGACAGCATTTCATGCGCGACATGGGCGATACCGCCATTGCCCGGCAGTCCCAGCGCGAGCTCGCCTGGTTTGCGCCTTGTCAGGGCCAGGTATTCGCCAAAGGTCTTCACGCCCAGATCGGGCCGGACCACCAGCACCTGGGGACTCACCACGGCCTTGATCACCCCACGGAATGCATGGCGCGTATCGTAGGGCAGCCGCTTGAACAGCGACGCGTTCAGCGTCACACCTTCGCCGCCCAGCAGCAGCGTATAGCCATCCGGCGTGGCGCGGGCCACCTGGCCTGCGCCAATCGTGCCGCTGGCGCCCGACACGTTCTCGACTACCACGCTTTGATGCCACCGCTCGCTGAGCTTCTGCGCCAGCGTGCGGGCCAGTTTGTCCGCGCTGCCGCCAGCGGCCACCGGCACGATGATGCGCACGGTCCTGTTCGGGAATCCATCGACCGGCGTGTTGGCGATGGACGGGGTGGCGCAGGTGGCGTAGGCAAAGGCCGCCAGTGCGAGTTTCAACGAGTCAAGCAGTCTGCGGCGCAGCATGATGGATGCAGGTATGAGTCCGGACACGCCTGCAGACACGATGTCGGCAGGAATCGCGCAATGTCCCGGATCAGTCAGCTTATGGAGTGCAGCGTCCGATACGAACAAATCTTTTCGTACTTCGATATGCGCGGCGAACTTGCGCGGTCAGCGGGGCGGCTGGCGCTGCGAGGGTTCACTGTCTTTGTGAGGGGGGGTACAGCGGATGGCGCAGTGCGGCGTAGACCAGGACCACGGCGCAGATGGCCGTGAACCAGTCGAGCAGATCGGTCATGGCGAGGCTCTCCGTGATTGTTGACAAGCCATGTTGTGGACCGAGACGCCCGGTACGTCAACGAAGCAATCCGACTATGCAAATCCGGTGAATGTCGCCAGCGCCCGGCGCATGTGACGCGAAGCGGGCGCGGTACATATCGTTATCGGCAATCGTTCGTTCCTGAGCGTGCACTGGCGCCCGTATGCTGCGGCGTCGTTCTCTCTCTTTCACGGACCCACCGCCGATGACTACTTACCTCGACGATCAGCAGCGCATGGAACTTGCGCAGGCGGCGCGGCATTGGCTGTGGCGCACCGAGCTGCCCACGTGGATGCTGGTCGTGGCCGTGTATGGGTCCTGGTTTGGCGTGGCGACCCATGCCAGGCAGCTCGGCCTGCCGCTGGCCTGCGTACTGCTGACGCTGTGCACCACGTGGTATCTGTCGCTGCAGCACGAACTGCTGCACGGGCATCCGACGTGTCTGCCATGGCTGAATGCGCTGCTTGGCGCGGCGCCGCTGGGGGTATGGCTGCCCTATGCGCTATACCGTCGAGCGCATCTGCTGCACCATGAGGCTGAACTCACGCATCCGCACGCCGATCCTGAAAGCTACTTCCTCGACTTTGGCGCGTGGCAGTCCGCGCCGCGGGTCTTGCGTCGCCTCTATGCGGCACGCAACACGATGGCCGGACGCATCCTGATGCAGCCGGCGTTCTCCATCGCGTCGATCGTCGGCGATGCGCTCGGGCGGGTACGGTCTGGAGACTGGCGCGATCTCCCGGTGTGGGCGGCGCATCTTGCCGCGCTGACGGTATTGCTGGCGTGGCTGCAGCAAGAATGCGGCATGCCGGCCTGGCTGATGCTGGCAGGCGTCGCGTATCCCGCGCTGTCCCTGGCGGCGATCCGGTCCTTCCAGGAACATCGCGCCACCGAAGGCGATGCGTCGCGCAGTGTCATCAACGAAGCCGGCCTGGGCTGGCGCCTGCTGTTCCTGAACAACAACTTCCACCTTGTGCATCACGATCTTCCGGCCGTACCCTGGTTTGCACTGGGGTGGGTCTATCGGCGCCGCGCGCGCGACTACCTTGCGCGTAACGAAGGATTTTTCGTGCGAGGCTATCGCGAGTGGCTGCTGCGCTACGCCTGGCGTGCGGTGGCACCTGTCGTTCATCCACGATTCGACGGGATGCTGTCGCTTCGTGTCGAGACATCGGGCGATCATGGCAAGGTCTGAGCGCTGGGTGGCGGCGCTGCCCATGTATAACGTAGCTGCGCCGTTGCGTGAGGACTGGCTATTGCTGATTGACCGGGTAGGCCAGTTGCTGGCGCGCGCGCGGGCGCCGGTGACGCTCACGGCGGTGGACCCCGGCGAAGGCGCCGATGCGCTGCACGCTTTCTGGCGCCGCGACGACCTGCTGCTGTCGCAGACCTGCGGGTATCCGCTGGTGCACGGTCTGGCCCCTCATGTCCGGCTGATCGGCACGCCGCGCTTTGCGGTGTCAGGCTGCCATCGGCAGACTTACCGCAGTGCGATCGTAGTGCGTGCGGACGGTGGACCCGCGACGATCGAGGCCTGCCGGGGCGCGCGAGCTGCGTGCAACGGGCCTGACTCGCACAGCGGCATGAACGCGCTGCGTCACGTCGTTGCGCCGCTCGCCAGAGGTGGGCGATTCTTCGGCGCCGTGGTGCAAACGGGTTCGCATCTCGCATCGCTGGCGGCGGTCGGAGAAGGCCGGGCCGATGTAGCGGCTATCGATTGCGTGACCTTGGCATTTGCGTCCGAGCATCACCCGGCGCTGGTGGCGGGCATCCGCCAGATCGGCTTGACGCGAGCCGTGCCCGGGCTGCCCTTCATTGCCTCGCGGCGCGCCCGCACTTCCCTTGTCAGGCAGGTGCGCGTTGCCTTGCGCGAGGCGTTGCGCGATGACGCTGGCCTGCGGACGCGGCTTCATATGGACGACGTCGTGCGGACGACTGCAGCGGCGTACCTGCCGATCGCCACCATGGCGCTGGACGCTCACCGGGTAGGGTACGGCAAGCTGGCTTGAGGACTGGGGCGGCTTTATCGTCCCTGCGGAAGCGGTAGCCCGAGATGATCCCGCAGCGTGCGCCCTTCATAGTCGTGCCGGAACGTACCACGCTCTTGCAGGATCGGCACAACGTCGCGTGTGAAGTCTTCGAATCCGCCGGGAAAGTAGGCCGGCATGATGTTGAAGCCATCGGCGGCACCGGCACGTACCCATTCGATCATGTGGTCGGCCACCTGCGCGGCAGTGCCGACCACGATCTGGTGGCCCCGCGCGCTGGCCACCAGATGATAGAGCTGGCGTAGCGTCAGGCCCCGCTCGTGCGCCAGCCGGATCAGCAGCGCGCTGCGGCTATGCACGACGACGTCGGTGGGCAAGGGCGGCAGCGGCGCGTCGAGCGCAAGGCCCGATACGTCAACGGCCAGTTGCTCGGTCAGGATGGCCAGTGCATTCGACTGGTCGGTGAACGATTGCAACTGCGCGAGCTTGTCATGCGCCTCGGCCTCGGTCGCGCCGATGATCGGCATCAGGCCCGGCATAATCAGGCAATGGCGCGGATCGCGTCCTGCGTCGGCCACCTGTTTGCGCAGGCCGGTGGCGAAGGCGAGCGCGGCGCCGATGTCCTGTTGCGCCGTGAAGACAACCTCGGCGTGACGCGCGGCCAGTTGCTGCCCCGGTCCGGAGGAACCCGCCTGGATCAGCACGGGCTGGCCTTGCTCGCTGTTTGTGACGTTGAGTGGGCCCGCCACCGAGAAATGGCGCCCCTCGTGGTTCAGCGCGTGCATCTTCCCGACGTCGATATAGATGCCGCGTGCCTTGTCCTGGACATACGGCTGCGGATCCCAGGAGCGCCAAAGCCCCTTCACCACCGAAACGAACTCTTCTGCGATGGCATAGCGTTCGGCGTGCTCGGGATGGCGGCTACGGCTGAAATTCACCGATCCATCGGCAAAAGTGGTCACGATGTTCCACGCGGCACGGCCGTGCGACAGCTTGTCGACCGTCGCCAGCGTTCGTGCCAGGTTGAACGGCTCGCTATACGTGGTGGAGGCGGTCGCGGCTAACCCGACATGCGTGGTCACCATCGACAACGCGGCCAGCATGGCCAGGGGATCGGGACGGGTGATCATCGATGGGTGGGCGTCGGCCGAGGTCAGCAGCCGGTCGCCGAAGAACACCATGTCGAACTTTGCGCGTTCGGCGGCCTGGGTCATGCGCACGACCAGGTCGATGTTCTCGGTGCCAGATTCGGCGCCCGGGTATCGCCATCCGGCCGCGTGGTGCCCGGCCGCGAGCAGGAACAATCCAAGTTTCATGATGGCGTCCGCTCAGTTGCCTTGAACGGTGCTGTCCTTGACGACCCGTGCGGCAATCTCGTGCACCTGGCGAATACGCTGCGCCGTCTGCTCGGGTGTCAGCGTCTGCACGTCCACCTGCACGCGGCTCAGGGCTGCCACCGTGTCAGGTTCGGCCAGGATCTCGCCGATCCACTGGCGCAGTTTCGCCAGCACCTCCGGTGGCACGTTACGTGGCGCCGTGATGAAGAACGCGCCGGCCAGCGAGTCCTCCCACCCCTTGACGCCCGCATCGCGCACGCTCGGCACATTGGGCAGGTCAGGCGAACGTGTACCGCCGAAGTAGGCCAGTGCCCGCAGCTTGCCCTGCTTGATGAACTGCGTGCTGAGCGGGTCGAACACGAGGTCGACATGGCCGGCTACCACGTCGGCCACGGCCGGCGCGCTGCCTTTATAGGGCACGTGACGGATGTCGATGCCGGTCTGCCGCTTGAGCAACTCGCCGGCCAGATGCCCCGGCGTGCCGTTGCCGGAACTGGCAAACGTGAGCTTGCCGGGGTTGGCGCGCGCATAGGAAAGCAGTTCGGGTAGCGTCCGGATCGGCAGCGAAGGGTTGATGGCAATGGTCGCCAGCGAGTTGCCGATATAGGCCACGGGCACGAGGTCGTGGAAGGGATCGAACTTCACGGTCACCAACTGCGGTGCAATGGCCACATTGCCGATCGAGGTGTTGAGCAGGGTGTAACCGTCTGCCGGGGACGTCGCCACGAAGCCGGCGCCGAGCGTGCCGCCGGCGCCGGCCTTGTACTCAATTACCACTGGCTGCCCCGCCTTCTCGGCGAGCCGCTTGGTGATGATGCGGGCGACATTGTCATTGGTGCCGCCGGGCGTATAGGGCACCACGTAGGTGATCGGCTTGGACGGGAAGGGCTGCTGGGCCAACGCCTCCTGGGTCGCGGCGTGGAATGAGGCGATGGCGGCAGACGCGGCGATCACGGCGCGCACAGGCGCGGGGAAGACACGGAAACGCATGACAATCAGCAAGGGATGGAGAGGGAGTGGATGCATGGAGGCAGACCGGTCATCGTAGGTCGATACCCGCAGTGCCGGAACTGCCGATTCGTCATGTCGTTAGCCGCTCCGGTGATAAGCGCCGTTGCTCGGCGTTACGGCCGCCAGTGATGACATGGAGCAGCGCCGACCGCCGGTGTAGTGGTCGAGCGTGGCGAGCTTGCGGGCCGGCAGCGTGGGCGAGATAAACCCAGGACGATGTGCGAGCAGGAACTTCAGTCGTCTTGTCACGCCGGCCGCGCGGGCGGTCGTCAGGAAGTTGTCGGCCCAGCCGGAATTGTGCGGCAGTAGCACGCCGTCAAAGCCAGCCGCCTCGTGCTCCATCGCGCGCTGCTCGATGTGTGCGGTGTCGAAGGCCGGCCCTTGCGCTGGAATGACTTCCGGGAACAGGCGTGGGTAAAGCGTGCCATACAGGCCAATGGGCATGGTTGGGTTACAGAGTCGGAGGATGTCAGGAGATGGCAGCTTCGGACGCCTGCCGGGCGACGGCTGCAGGATGCGGGGGCCGCTTCAGGCCCAGGTGGTCGCGTAGCGTCTTGCCGGTGTACTCGGTGCGGAACAGGCCCCGCCGGCGCAGTTCCGGCAACACCAGACGGATAAAGTCGTGCAGCCCACCGGGCAGGTACGGCGCCATGATGTTGTAGCCATCTGCACCGTATTGGCGGAAGCGCTCTTCGAGGGCGTCGGCAATCTGCGTTGGGGTGCCCACCAGTTGCCAATGGCCGCGCGCGCCGGCCACGCGCTGGTAGAGTTGGCGGATGGTCAGGTTTTCGCGGCGGGCCAGATCCACCACCAGTCTCTGCCGGCTCTTGGTGCCGTTGGTTTCGGGAAGATCGGGAATCGGGCCGTCAAGCGGATAGGCAGACAGATCGAAGCCACCGGTCAGGTTGGACACCAGCGTCAGGCCCACCACGGGATCGATCAGCGCCTGCAACTGCTCGAACTTTTCCTGCGCCTCGGCCTGCGACGCCCCCACCACCGGGAACACCCCCGGCATGATCTTGAGGTCGTCGGCGGCGCGGCCGTGGCGCGCCAGGCGCGACTTGAGGTCAGCATAGAAGGCGACCGCTTCGTCCAGCGTTTGCTGGGCAGTGAATACGACTTCGCCGCAGCGCGCGGCCAGTTCCTTGCCCGCCTCGGAAGACCCGGCCTGCACCACGACCGGATGCCCCTGCGGCGGCCGCGAGACATTGAGCGGCCCCTGCACTTGGAAGTGCTCGCCCTTGTGGTGCAGGACATGGCGCTTGTCGCGCTCGAAGTAGAGGCCGGCGGCCTTGTCGCGCACAAAGGCGTCGTCTTCCCAGCTATCCCAGAGGCCGGTCACGACGTCGACGAACTCGGTGGCGCGCGCGTAGCGATCGGCATGCAGCAGGTTGTCGTCGCGGTTGAAATTGCGGGCCTCGTGGTCGTTGCCCGTCGTCACCACGTTCCAGCCGGCCCGGCCGCCGGACAAGTGGTCGAGCGAGGCGAACTTGCGCGCGATATGGTACGGCTCGTTGAAGGAAGTCGATGCGGTTGCCACCAGCCCGATTCGCTCCGTGACGGTCGACAGCGCCGACAGCAGCGTAATCGGCTCGAACTGCGCTTGGTAGTTGTGCGCTACCCGGCTGAGGAAGTCAACGTTGTCGCCCCGCGTGCCCACGCCATCGGCCAGGAAGATCAGGTCGAATCTGGCGGCTTCTGCCGCGCGGACCAGGTCGGCATAGAAGCGCAGGTCGGTGCCGCCGTCGGCCTGCGCCTGGGGATGCCGCCACGCGGCGATGTGGTGGCCAGAGGGGTAGAGGAAGGCTCCCAGGCTCAATTGACCGGTGCGTTGGGACATGGATGTCGAGGATCGTCACGATGGAGCCTCCCAGCCTAACCAATCCCGTGCACATGGCGAACTGCGAATACTGCATGTTGATACTGCTGCCGGCCGTTGATCGATATGCGACTTTTCGCCCAGGAGCGTGGCATCGATGGGCGCCGTCTCAAATCGACCGGTTGAATCCACAGCCGGTCTCTGCCTGCCGGATGACGGCAGTCATGGCCCGCCGGCTCTGACCGACCCTCAGCGGTCCCATGTGCTGCCGAACTGGGAGACCGTCCTACGGCTCGATCCCAACGTATGGTAAGGGCGTCTTCTCGTAAGACGTGATTTACCCCGGAGGCGCCCGCTTCGTAAGATCTTTAGTGTGACGGTTGCGCTCCGGTCAACGAAGAATCAATGGTTTGCCGGAAATCTGGTAAGAACCTTATTTTCAACCCTCAGAATTCCACCGAACCCCGCCATCGCCACCTTGAACGGGCAATGCCGCTATTCAACCCCCGGCGCGCCTTCCGCCGGCGGCAGGCTGAAGCCGAACACGGCCCCCTTGGGGCGGTTCTGCCACGCCTGCAACTGGCCGCCATGCGCTTCGAGGATCGTGCGGCAGATGGACAGGCCCATGCCCATCCCTTCCGGTTTGGTCGTATAGAACGCCTCGAACAGCTGTTCCGGATCGTCAGGCAGGCCGATGCCGACATCGTGCACCGTCACCAGTACCTCCCCCGCCGGGCCGATGGCCGTGCGTACCGTCAGTTCCCGCGCATGCGGCTCGATGTCCCGCATGGCCTCGATGGCATTGACCGTCAGGTTCAGGAACACCTGCTGGAGCTGGATCTTGTCGGCCGACACCGCGGGCAGCGCCGGCAGCAGCTCGGTCTTGAGCATGACCCGATGCCGGGTCAGTTCGCCCGCCAGAAGCGGCAGTGTTTCGGCGATCATTGCGTTGAGGTCGATCCGTTGCGCTTGCGGCCCGGTCTTGCGCAGCATGGCCCGCATGCCGACGATGACGTCACGCGCACGCTGGCCCTGCTGGACGATGCTGTTCAGCGACACCACCGCCTCGTCGACGTTGGGCCGCTCCCGCTTGAGCCAGCGCAGCGCCACATTGGCTTCGACGGTCAGCGCGGCCACTGGCTGGCTGACCTCGTGCGCGATTGACGCCGTCAGCGCGCTGAGCGTCATGACGCGGCTGACGTGCGCCAGTTCCGCCTGGGCGCGATGCAACGCGTCGTCAGCTTCCCGGCGCTGTTCGCCAAGCCGGCTGTTCTCGATGGCGCTGGCCGCCTGGAACGCCAGCAGCTTGATCACCTCGATCCGTGCCGGCACGAATGCCCCCGGCGCCAACGCATTCTCCAGATAGAGCACGCCGATCAGTTTGCCCTGGTTCAGCAGCGGCAGGCACAGCATCGAGCGCGCCCGTCGCTGGCGAATGTAAGGATCGGCTGAAAACGACGGCTGGGCCGCGGCATCGTCGATCACCACATGCTCGTGGCACTCGAGTACGTGCCGGACGATGGACAGTGGCATCTCGGCGGCGTCGAGCGGCCAGTCGGCCAGCGTCACCACAGTGGTATCGTCCCGAACCGCCGCTTCGGCGGCCACACGGTGTTCGGCCCCCTGCGGCAGGATCAGCAGCCCGCGTGATGCGCCCGCGTGCGCGATGGCCGTGCGCATCAGCGTGGCGAGAAGTCGGTCCAGCCGGGTCTCGCCAGACACCGCCTCGGAGATCGCCATGACCGTGGCAAGGTCCAGGTGCTGAAGCGGCGCGCCAATGGTGCCCATCAACGGCGCCGAAGCGGGAGCGGCGCTGGCGTTGGCGTCGGCGGCCAGGGCGGGATACTGCTTGTCCAGCTGCCAGACCTTTGCATCCGCGCCCCAGTGCAGGTAGCCATGGCGAGCCTGCCGCAGATACACCACGGCCACGTTGTCGAGCTTGCGGCTCACGTAGAAGCGCGCCGCAAGCTCGTTGGCCAGGGCCTGCATGTGGATCAGGTCGCTGTCCCGCGCTGACGCGATGGCCGCTTCGTATCCGCGCATTGCATCCACGTCGCGCGCTTCGAGCCGGGCAATCTCTGCTTCGACCAGCAAGGCCCGGTGCGCGAACGTCGCCGGGCAGCGCCGCGCCCACTGGGCCAGTTGCCGATGGTGTCCGGCCAGCGCGGGAAGGTGGGTGGCCAGTTCATCCGCAACGGCCGGATTGCAGCAGGCGGCGCGTGCCAGCGCGGCATAGAAGTGATATTCGGCCTGCTCGAAGTAGGCGGGGGAGGTCCACAGCAGCGGGCGGGCCTGCTCGGCAGCTTCGAGCGCCTCGGCGGCTTCGCCCGCCAGGTAGCGGGCCTGCAGCTTGCGAATCCAGTACCAGCACGCGGCAAGCCGCAGCCCCACGTCGCCGCCCAGGCGCGCTTCGAACTCGGTCTCGCTGAAATCCCTTGCATCGAAGCGTCCGAACACGTGCGTCAGCCCGCGCAGCGTCCGCACGAGCTGACGCTGCGCGGCAAGGCGATCTGCCACCAGCGCGAAACGCGGGCCCCATGCGAACACGCTGCCCGAGTCGGCATCGTGCTGCACGCGGCCGAGCGGATCGCCAATCGCGAGCGCGTGGGTCATCAGGTTGCTGCGAATGTAGGCCGCATAGGTAAGGTCGCCGATCTGCCCGGTCAGTTCCAGCGCCTGGCGCAGCACGCCGCGTGCCACGCGCAGCGGCTGCGTCCAGTGCAGCAGGTTGCCGCCTGCGATCTGGTACACCCGGGCGCGCATCCGTTCGACGCCGCGCTGCTCGGCCACGGACAGCGCCAGGCGCTGGAATGCCACGGCGGCCGGCTCGTCGGTGGACGCCGCCGTGCGCAGCATCGCCAGCCAGGCATAGGCCAGGCAGGATTCGTCGCTGTTCCCCAGCGTGATGCTCAGGTTGACCATGTGCAGGACGACCAGCGTCCGCAGGTGATCGTCCGTGTACCAGGCCGGCTGCAGCAGCGCCGTGAGTACGCGCATCGTGGCAAGGCCGCCCGGGTCCGTCATGCGCGGCAGGGCGGCAAGGGCGGCGATTTCCCTGCCGTCGAGCAGGCTCGCCAGCAACGCCTCTTCTTGTGCCACAACCGACGCCGCGGGCTGCGCGGACCATTCGATGCCGGCACGGCGCAGGTAGGCCAGGCCTACCGTCACGGCTTCCACGCGGCGTCCGCCCGTCAGCAACAGGCCAAGCTGGAGCTGCGTGACAACGGCCAGTGCAGCCAGTGACGACGCGCGCGTGGCCAGTTCCGCCAGCCTGAGTTCGGCGCGCGCCGAATCCCCGGTCAGGAATTCGCATTCGGCCATATGCTGCGTCAGCGAGAACGCGAGGGTCTCGCATCGCGCAAAGGCATCGCTGCCAAGCAACGCGAGCCCGGCCGACAGATAGTGAAGTGCCGCCGTGTTGGCGCAGGCGGATTTGGCGCGCAATCCCGCCGTCAGATTCAGCGCCGCAAGCCGGTCGCGCTCGTCCTGATCCTCGATCCGGTCGGCCGCACGGTTCAACTGGCCGACGATCGTAAAGACACTGGCCTCGATCTCCGCTGGCGGTGTGCGAGCCAGCAGCAGGCGGCCCAGGCGCAGATGGAATTCCTGCCGCTCCGGTTCGGGAATGCGCGCGTAGGCGGCTTCGAGGATCCGGTCGTGGCGGAAGCGCAGCACGTCTTCCTTGCGCGAGACCAGCCCCGCACGCACGGCCTCGCGGATTGCCGGGTCGAGTTCGCCCGGGTCGCGCGTCCAGCCGCGTGCCAGCGTGTCGACCGTGGTGTCATTGCCCAGGCACGCCAGCAGCTTCAGCGCCACGCGGGTGCTGGCCGGGAGCCGGGCAATTCGTCCAACCATAAGCGCCACGACGTTGTCGGTGAACCCCTTTGCCGCGATCTGGCCGAGGTCCCAGGTCCAGCGCGCCGCGCCGTGGTCGAGGCGCAGCAAGCCTTCGTTGGCGAGTTCGCTCAGGAACTGCGTGGCGAAGAACGGGTTGCCGGCCGTCTTCTCCATTACCAGGCCTGCCAGCGGCGCGCTTGTCCCGATATCGCAATGGAGCGATTCGGCCACGAGCTGGTGCAGTTCGGGGGCGTCGAGGCAACCCAGTTCGACATGGGCGACGCTGGCGCCATCCGCACGCAAGGCCGCCACGCAGCGCGTGACCGAGTGGCCATCGTCCACCTCGTGGCTGCGATAGGCGCAGACCACCAGCAGGTTGGTCGTGGCCGGATCGGTCAGCAGCTGGTGCAGCAGCGTGGTGGTTTCGTGGTCAAGCCACTGGATGTCGTCGAAGCTCAGCGTCAGCGGCTGCGCGGCGCGGGCCAGCGCCGCCAGCAGGCTGTGCAATGCCAGCTGGAGGCGGGGACCGGCCTCGCGCGACTGCGTGTCGGGCACCCATGGCACCGGACCCAGCATCGATTCGAGTTCGGGCAGAAGCGGCACCAGCAGGCCGGCGTTCGGCCCCAGGGCCTCGGCAATGACGGTGCGCCATGGCGCTGCGTCGGCCGGGTCACGGGCCAGCCATGCCCTGAGCAGGCCGCGCAGCGCTTGGGCGAGCGTGGCATACGGCAGCCGCGCGTTGGCATCTGCGGGCGCATCGGCCGAGACATCGGCCGGCGCATCCGACTTGCCGGCAGCGTAGACGCCGCCACGCGCGCCGACGGCTCGCGCGAACGATTGCATGACCGATGTCTTGCCGACACCCGAATGCCCCGACACCATCACGATCTCGCTGCAGCCCGTGGACGCGACACGGTCGAACGTATCCGCCAGCATCGTCACGGTATGTTCGCGGCCATAAAGGCGGTCATGTATGACGAAGATGTCCGAAAGATCACCCTGCCCAAGCGCAAACGGCGCGATGCCACCCTGCGAGGTCAGTGCCTGGTGGCAGCGCTGAAGGTCACGCAGCAGTCCGGCAGCGGTCTGGTAGCGTTCCTCGGGTGCCTTTGCCAGAAGCTTCATGACCAGGTCGGACAGCATCGCAGGCACCGTGGCGACACGCACCTCCGGCGGCACTGGCGAACGCGCCAGGTGCGCATGGACCCAGTCTATGGGTTCCGCGCCAACGAACGGAAGCGCACCGGTGAGCATCTGGTAGAACGTGACACCAAGCGAATAGAGGTCGCTCCGCGTATCGATCGCCCGATTCATCCGGCCTGTCTGCTCGGGCGCCATATAGGCGAGCGTGCCGGCGATTTCGCGGGTTTCCAGGGACGGGTCGGCGCCGCGCGGCACCCGCGAAGCGATGCCGAAGCCGATCAGCCAGGCGCGGGTCCGGTCTGCGGCCACCAGGAAGTGGGCGGGCTTCAGGTCCTTGTGAATCAGGCCGCGCTGATGGAGCTTGCTGACGGCACTGGTCATGGCCATGGCGGCGTCGAGGAACGTCGCGGGGTCCATGGGGTCCCCAAGCAGGTGGGAAAGCGGCGCGCCGCCCGGATCTTCGAGCAGCAGCACGGCCGTATCGCGCTCGTGCAGCAATTGCAGAGGCCGGGCCGCCCAGCTCGCGTCGATCTCGTCGCGAAGCGCGTACTCGTGAGCCAGCCGTTCGAGCGTGTCGGGCGTGCGCTGCCCATCGGCGGCCCAGACCCCGAGCGCGGCTGTCTTGCCGCCATCGTCACGCAACAGCCAGCCGCGCCCGAACAGCCGGTCGCCAGCGTCCCACGTGGAATCGAAGCCGAGACCGACGCCGGCCCGGGGGAAAAACATGGAAAGCATCGCAGTGCTGACGGATGGCGGAAGGAAAGCCCGCGGATTCAGGGGTGCCGAAGGCAGCCCTGATCTTATCAAATCGCCCATGGCCGGGCAGGCGTATGATCTCGTCCGGAAAATCAACCGCGACCCCACCCCGTCCATGACGCTTCAGGCGTTCCCGTCCACGCTGAAAAAAGCCCGATCCGTACTGCTTGCGGCCATCGAACGCGTTTCGATGTGGCCCGGGCGGGCAGTGCCGGCACGTCTGCCAGCTTCGCGGCCGGCGCTGGCAAGGGGCTTCGGGCTTTGCCTGGCAGGGGTGGCTTTCGTCTGGGCGCAACCGGCGTGGGCCGCCTATCCGGATCAGCCGATCACACTCGTCGTGCCGTACCCGCCCGGCGGCCCGGCGGACCTTATCGCGCGCCCGCTGGGCGCCGGGCTGCAAAAGCGCCTGGGCGCCCCGGTGGTACTGGAATACAAGCCTGGTGCGGGCGGACAGATAGCCCTGCGATATACGCAGCGGGCCAAAAACGACGGCTACACCCTGGTGCTTGCCCTGGCCGCCTACGCCATCGGGCCGCTCGTGAGCCAATCGGCCGGCTACGATCCGGTCAAGGATTTCCAGCCCGTTTCTCTCGTCGCCAAGCAACCGCTGGTGCTCTATGTCGGGGCCAATTCGCGATTCCAGTCCGTAGCCGACCTGATCGCGCGGGCGAAAGCGCAGCCGGATCGGGTGACAGTGGCGTCATCGGGGTTTGGCAATACCAGCCACCTTGCCATCGAGATGTTCTCGCAGGCGGCCGGGATCCGGGTGATGCATGTCCCGTACCACGGCGGGGTCCAGGCGGTGGCCGCGGCAATGAGCGGCGACGTGGATGCCGTGTTCGCTGGAGCCGACGGCCTGCGCTATGTCAGCACAGGCAAATTGCGGGCGCTGGCCGTTGCCAGCGACGCCCGGTTGTCCATCGCCCCCGAAACGCCGACGTTTACGGATGCCGGCGTGCGGAACATGTTCGTCACAGGCTGGTACGGCGTGCTGGCCCCCAGGGGAACGCCCGGGGACAGGGTCGAGACCCTTGACCTCGTAATCAGGCAGGTACTGTCGGAGCTGGCGCTGAGCGAGCAGCTGGCGGGCTACGGTTTCAAGGTGCTGCATGCCGGCCCGGCGGATTTTCAGGCGTTTATCGAACAGGAACTGGCGCGTTGGAGCCGGCTGATCGTCGATCGACACATCGTTCCGGACCAGATCGATATTCGAGGGCCCAACACGGCTGGCCCCGGGCGCCGGTAGCGGCGGGCATTTCCGCCGGGCCCGGGATTGCCGAAGCGGCGGCTACCGTTCGACGGAAACGGGAAAAATCGCCGATCTGTTGCGCGCAGCTGCCCGCACGCAGCCCTCGTGACGCACAACGCACACCACGCACGTCTGCCGTGGCCGGCGACGGCCCATCAGATGGCGCCGTGCCTCGGCGGCAACGTGCCGTTGAGGTGGTAATTGCCGATGGCGTGATACTTCCACCGTACCGGGTCGTGCAGCGTATGCGTACGTGCGTTGCGCCAGAAGCGGTCCAGGCCCTGGTTGTCGAGCGTGGCCGATGTGCCGCCCAGTTCGAACAGTCGCGTACCGGCGAGCAGCGACGCGGTGGTTGCCGCCGCGCGGGCTGCGGCCACGGCCAGCGATGCGTGCGCGACGCCCTGCTCGTCGGGCGCACACCGGGCATCGTCGGTGGCGCGGCCGGCCCGACGCAGCAGCGCCTCGGCGGCACGCAGCCTGACGTGGACATCGCCGATCTGGTGGATGGTCAGCGGATCCTGCGCTGCAGCGGGTACGCCGGCATCGATCCACGGCCGCGCGTGGTCGCGCACATACGGCAGCGTGGCGGCAAACGCGCCACGGCCGATGCCGAGGTCGATGGCTGCATGCAGCAACTGGGCAAACGGACCGACCGTCGTCGGCCGCTCGAACGATGCCAGGAACGGCACCACCCAGCCGGCTTCGATCCGCACGTTCTCGAAGGTCACCGATCCGCTGCCGGTCACGCGCTGGCCGAAACCATCCCAGTCGTCGGTAATGCCCACGCCTTGCGCCGTGCGGGGAACGAAGGCCAGCCACGTCACGTCGCGGCCGTCGTCCTGGGTAGCGACGAGCGTCGGAATCCAGTGCGCGTACAGCGCGCCGGTGCAGTAGAACTTCTGGCCGTCGACGCGGAAGCCGTCGCCGTCGCGCGTCAGCCGTGTGCGTCGCTGGAAGTCCTTGTGGCCAATCTCGGCCAGTGCGTTGCCAAAGCGCTCACCGGCCAAGGCGCGGTGGTAGAAGAAGGCCTGCTGGGCGGGCGTACCGCCCACGCGCAATACCTCCAGCGCGTAGAAGTGGTTCTGCGGGATCTGTCCGAGCGATCCGTCGGCGGCGGCGATGATCGCAATGACTTCTGCCAGCGTCACATTGGACACGCCGGCGCCGCCGTGATCGCGCGGCACGGTGATCCCCCACAGGCCGCTGGCGCTGAAGGCTTCCAGTTCTTGCCAGGGCAGCAGGCGTTCGCGGTCCCGTCTGGCGGCGCCGGGCGCAAACTGCGCGGCCAGCCGGTGCGCAATGGCAATTGCCTCGGCATCGTCGGCCACGACATGGGGTGCGGCTGCGGGCGCAGCGGCTGGGCGCGCGCGGCCATCGGCCGGCGGCGGGGTCAGTAGCAACGACATGTCAGTTCCAGGAATGCCGCTTGGGCAGCGCATTGTTCAGGTGATAGTTGCCGATCAGATGCAGCTTCCAGCGCACGGGATCGTGCAGGGTATGCGTGCGGGCGTTGCGCCAGTGACGGTCGAGGTTGTGTCTGGCGCGCGTGGCCGACGACCCGGCCAGCTCGAACAGCTTTTCGCTCGCCTGCAGCGCAACCTCGGTGGTCAGCACCTTGGCCTCGGCCACGGCCACCGATGCGCGGGCACCCGATGCCTCGGTCACCGGCTGTGCTGCGATGTCGTCAAGCGTCAGCCCCGCCTCGCGCAGCACCGCGCGGGCAGCCTCGATGTCGATGGCCAGCCGGCCGACGTCCGCGATCAGGTGGGGGTCTTCACTGGCACGTGCCACGCCGGCATCGATCCACGGGCGGGCGTGCTTGCGCACGAAATCCACCGCATCGTCGAATGCCGCCTGCGCAATGCCCAGGTCGATGGCGGCCTGGATCAGTTGCGAGTTGGCGCCATAAAGCCCCGGTTTGTCGGCAAGCTGCCAGAGCGGAATCACGTCATCCGGGGAGATCGACACGCGGTTGAATTCCACCGTGCCGCTGGCAGTGGTGCGCTGGCCGAAAGATGACCAGTCGTCGATCACTGTCAGCCCGGCGGCATCGCGCGGCACCCAGACCTGGACAGGGCGATCATCGTCGTCCAGCGCGCGCGTGGGCACGCGATGGGCATACAGCGCGCCGGTCGAGTAGTAGCGCTTGCCGCTGAGCCGCAGCCCCTGGGCGGTTCGCAGCAGGCGCGTGGTGCCGTCGAGCACGGTGCGGCTGCCTGCCGCGCGCCGCTCGGGCCCGGCGTTGCCAAGCCGCTGGCCGGCCAGCACTTCGGCGTAGAAGCGTCGCTTCTGTGCGTCGGTCCCGGCTTCGCGCAGCACCCCAAGCAGGCCAAACTGGTTTTGCGGAATCTGGCCCAGCGACGCATCGGCAGCGCTGACGATGGTAAAGACCTCGGCCAGCGTGGCAAACGAGACTTCGGCGCCGCCATGGTCCTTTGGCACCGTGATGCCGCCCAGGCCGCTTTCCGACCAGAGATCCAGCTCGTTCCACGGCAGCAGGCGTTCGCGGTCGCGGGCCGATGCGCCCTGGCGGTAGATGGCGGCCAGCGCATGGGCGGCGTCGATGGCCTCGGCGTCGGTACGGATGCGGCGTACGCGCGACGGATCGGGAAGACGCGGTTCCCGCCGGCCGGTGGCGGCAGGCGCCACGGCTTGAATGTCTGATAGGTCGGTCATGGAGTGTCGAAGGAATGCGCGGCGCGGGCCCGGCGTCCCGCCAGCCGTATGCGGCGCCGGAAGCGGGACGGCCCATGGCGCGGCACGGTTCCGACACCATACTGCGGCAGATCCGGCATACGAACGACGCGTTTGTTCTATCCAAACGCGACCGCTGCGCATAAGACCATGCGCATTCCTTCGATCGATCCGCAACACCGTGCGGCCACGAAATACCACGGTCCCCGAGGAAAGGCGGGGCCGCGTTTCACCCTCCCGCCGTCGGCGGGTCTGTCCCAAAGACATCTTCCAACAAGGACCCCGGGGGAAGCAGCGGCATGCCCCCGGGGCATGCCAGCCAGTGTCCCCAATCAGCTTGGTGCGCGTCGGGCTAGACCTTGCGCCGCCGGCCCGGCGCATCCACCCGATACTGGCCGGGCATGCCCTTCCAGGCGCAGCGATCGCCACCACCGCCCAGTTCGCAGGCCAGCGCCGACAGCGTCATGGTTGCCAGTATCAGCAGTCGATGCAGCATGGCGGCCCCGGTTACTTGCGGTCGATATCGAGCACGGCCTGCGCAAACGCGGTGGGCGCTTCCTGCGGCAGGTTGTGGCCGATGCCGCCCGTGATGTCGCGATGCTCGTAGCGGCCCGTGAACTTGCTCTTGTAGGCGCTGGGCGCCGGGTGCGGCGCGCCGTTGGCGTCGCCTTCCATCGTGATGGTGGGCACGCTGATGGTGGGCGCCGTGGCGAGCTTCTTCTCGATGTCGTCGAACTTCGATTCGCCCTCGACCAGGCCCAGGCGCCAGCGGTAGTTGTGGATCGTGATGGCGACGTGATCGGCGTTGTCCAGCGACACGGCACTGCGCGCGAACGTGGCGTCATCGAACTTCCACTGCGGCGAAGCGAGCTTCCAGATCAGCTTGGCAAAGTCGTGCGTGTACTTCTGGTAGCCGGCCACGCCACGGTCGGTGGCGAAGTAGAACTGGTACCACCACTGCAGTTCGGCCTCGGGCGGCAACGGCTGCTTGCCGGCGGCCTGGCTGCCGATCAGGTAGCCGCTGACCGAGACCAGGCCACGGCAGCGGTCGGGCCACAGCGCGGCCATGATGTCAGCGGTGCGCGCGCCCCAATCGAAACCGGCCACCACCGCGTTGCGGATCTTGAGCGCGTCCATCAGGGCGATCATGTCGGCCGCGAGGGCGGACGGCTGGCCGTTGCGCTTGGTCTCCGGCGACAGGAACGTCGTGGTGCCGTAGCCGCGCAGGTGCGGGATGATCACGCGATAGCCGCGCTGCGCGAGCAGCGGTGCCACATCGACAAAGGCGTGGATGTCGTACGGCCAGCCGTGCAGCAGCAGGGCCACCGGGCCATCGGCCGGGCCCAGTTCGGCGTAGCCGACGTTGAGCACCCCGGCGTTGACCTGCCGGATCGTGGCGAACGACGTATGCGTGCCCGGCGTGACCGGCGCCAGCGGCGCGGCCTTCGACACGCCCGACTGCGCGTGCGCGGAGCCGATTACGCCAAGCTGGGCGGCGGCCAGCGCCAGGCCGGCGGTGCCAAGAAAGTTGCGGCGCGGCAAATCGATGGTCTTGCTCATGTTTTCTCCTTTGCGTCAGACGCTAGCGTTTTACTTCGAAGGTGACTTGAGGGGTTTCGCTTCTATCGGGCGCAGGCGCCGCCGGGAACCGGATGCCGTTGGGGCACGGCCGATGCCAGCACCGATACGATGGGGTGTAGCGCCAGCGCGATCACCCCGATATCGACCGGGAACGATCCGTTTCCGAATGGCACGGCGGACGCGCTTCCGTCCCATACAAGGGCAAGGCCGCAGCCCCCTTTTGAATGTCCTGTCTTCATGCCTTGTTCCCCGAGCGTTGCGCTTCGGCACGGCAAGCCGTTGAACGGACTGGCCGGCGCCGAAGGGTTGACACGAGTCTAGGCAGACGGCGCATGCCCCATGTGTCGGTCTGCCCCGGTTTTGTATCGCAGTGTATTCAGCCCCGGGCGGCCGGATATGCGGATACAAATCTGCTGGCCGCCGCCGCCGCCGCCGCCGCCGCCGCCGCTGCGCTGCCTTGCGGCAGCCGGTACGTCTTTGGTATGACCCCGGCATGCCCATGCGCTACGGTGGTCGGACCAACGGGCAATGCACACGCGGGCCGTGCATGCCTACCATGTGCTCACGGGACACGCGGGCGTTGGCTCCGGGGAGAAACTTCATGGATCAAGCAAATGGGCTCGAACTGGTCCGGCTGCGCGCGGCAGCGTCCGCGCTGAGCCAGGACGCCCGGCTGTGGCGCTGGTTTTCCGACCAGATGGAAGAGCACCGGCTGTGCTGCGAACGTAACCGCGACTGGTGGCGCATCACCATCGCCGGGCGCGAACTGGCCTGCGACCGGTCCTTCGACGTGGCCGTGCGCACCGCCTACACGCTGAGCCGGGCGCTGGAGGCCGTGTAGCGGCGGTCCCCGGCCGGCACAGGGCCCAGCCGCGGCGTCAGCGCCACACATTCGTTTGCAATTTCATCGAAAGCGTCGATAATTCCGCTTCGCATTGGGCGGGCTGACGTCGATTTCGCGCCGTTTCCCGGCAATTCCATCGTATCTTTGTGCATCTTCAGGCATCTGGCCTGGGGCACGGTTCGTCCAACTGCGCCAGGCGCAGCGCCCTGGGGCCGCCCCCGCAAGCCCCGGCCAGAACGTCCATGCATGCACATGAGAACCACGATGAACAGCAGTGCCGCCTTGTTGCGGGAATCGACCGACGACGGTGTCGTACTGGTTGTCGACGACGACCAGGATGTGCGGCGCGCCCTGTCGGGGCTGTTCCGCTCGGTCGGGCTCGCGAGCGAATCCTTTAGTTCCGGCGAGGAACTGCTGGCCCACGCATTCCCGGACCAGCCCATCTGTATCGTGCTCGATGTGCGTCTGCGCGGCGCCAGCGGGCTGGACCTGCAGACCCATCTCATCCGCGCTGGCAAGAGCGCGTCGATCGTGTTCATCTCGGGCTATGGCGACGTACCCATGACCGTGGCGGCCATGAAGGCCGGCGCCGTCAATTTCATCGCCAAGCCGTTCCGCGAACAGGATCTGCTCGATGCCGTCAACGAGGCATTGCAGCGCGACCGCGACCGCCGCCAGGCCAGCTCGCAGACACAGCTGCTGCGCGAGCGTCTCGACGCGCTGACCGGCCGCGAGCGCGAAGTCATGAAGCTGCTGGTCCACGGCCTGATGAACAAGGAAGTGGCCGATGAACTCGGCATCAGCCAGGCCACCGTCAAGATCTATCGCGGCCAGGCCATGCGCAAGATGCAGGCGCGCACCTTTGCCGAGCTGATCCTCATGGCCCAGGCGCTGGGCATGGTGACCCGTGGTGCGGCGTTCGATGGCAATGGTGACGATGGCCCGGACCCCGAGTCCGACTGACCAGTACCCCATGCGGCCAGCCGGGAAGCGCATGATCGGCTAACGGCCCCAGTCGAAGCCGGGCACGCCGTTGGCTTCGATTGCCGCGTGGTCGTTGCCGCGCTAAACGAAGGTCTGAGATGGGAGGGACCTGAGGCGCGTGGTCCGGGCGCCCGGGCGTGGCGAGGCGCCCCGACGCCCGGCTTCTCCAGCGCCTAGCGCAGCAGATTCGTCCTTGCCAGCTCCACCAGTTCGTCGGCGCGGCCGTTCATGACCGCCTTCAGCGCCCACAGGCTGAAGCCCTTGATCTGTTCGGCCTTCAGTGCAGGCGGCATTGCCAGCTCCTGCGTGTTCGTCACCACGTCGAGCAGGGCGGGGCCGTCGTGCGCCAGCATCGACGCCACGGCTTCGGGCAGCAGGCGCGGATCTTCCACGCGCTGGGCATGCACGCCCACCGCGCGTGCCATGGCGGCGAAATCGGGGTTTTGCAGCGATGTGCCGGTTTCGAGAAAGCCCGACGCCTTCATCTCCAGCGCCACGAAGCCCAGCACGCTGTTATTGAAGATCACCACCTTGACCGGCAGCCCTTGCTGCACCAGCGTCAGGAAGTCGCCCATCAGCATGGCAAAGCCACCGTCGCCGGACAGGCTCACCACCTGCCTGTCCGGAAACGCCGCCTGCGCGCCAATGGCCTGCGGCAGCGCGTTGGCCATCGATCCGTGCGCCAGAGAGCCGATCAGCCTGCGCCGGCCGTTCATGCGCAGGTAGCGCGCAGCCCAGATGGTGGGCGTGCCCACGTCGAACGTGAAGATGGCGTCCTCAGTGGCCTGCTCGCTGATCAACCGGGCCAGGTATTGCGGATGGATCGGGCGTCGGCCGCTGTCGCCGGTAGCCAGGTCGTCCAGTTGCCTGCGGGCATCGCGGTAGTGGCGCACGCTCGCGTCCAGGTGGGCGGTGTCGGCCTGCGGGGTCAGGCGGGACTGCAGCGCGTCGAGCGTGGCCGCCACGTCGCCCACCAGCCCAAGGTCCAGCCGCGTGCGGCGGCCAAGGTTCTCGGGGCGTATATCGATCTGTACCACGCGCGCGCCTTCCGGATAGAACTGGCGATACGGAAAGTCGGTACCCAGCATGACCAGCGTGTCGCAGTTCTGCATGGCGTGATAGCCCGAGCTGAAGCCGATCAGCCCGGTCATGCCCACGTCGTACGGATTGTCGTATTCGATGTATTCCTTGCCGCCCAGTGCGTGCACCACGGGCGCCTTGAGCGTCTCGGCCAGCCGCACCACCTGGTCATGCGCGCCGGCGCATCCACGCCCGCACAGCAGCGTGGTGCGCTGGCTGCCGCGCAGCAGGTCGGCCAGCGCGTCCAGCGATGCGGTGTCAGGCACCACCACCGGTGGCGGCAGCGTCATCGATGCCGGCGCGGAAACCCCCGCGGTGGCCGCAGCCCGCAACGCCACGTCGCCCGGAATGACGATGACCGCCACGCCACGGCGGCCCACGGCCGCGCGGATGGCAGTCTCCAGCACGCCCGGCAGTTGCTCCACGCTGGATACCAGCTCGCAGTAGTGGCTGCATTCACGGAACAGCTGCTCGGGGTGGGTTTCCTGGAAATAATTGCGGCCGATCTCGGCGCTTGGAATGTGCGCGGCAATGGCAAGCACCGGCACGCGCGAGCGGTGGCAGTCGAACAGTCCATTGATCAGGTGCAGGTTGCCCGGCCCGCAACTGCCGGCGCATACCGCGAGATTGCCGGTCAGGTGTGCTTCCGCGCCGGCCGCAAACGCAGCGGTTTCCTCGTGCCGGGTGTGAATCCACTCGATGTCGCCGCGCTGGCGCAGCGATTCGGTCAGTCCGTTGAGGCTGTCGCCCACGACGCCGAAGATGCGGCGAACGCCGGCACCGTGCAGCACCGAGGTGATCAGATCGGCAGCGGTTTCCGTAGCCATGCTGTGCTCCTTGTCCGGAAGGGTATCCCTGTCGGATCAGCCAGGCAGGGAAAGATTCAACCTAGCCTACACAGGGCCGATCCGCCAGCCTTGTGTCCCGATGGGTGCACTTCCGGATTCGCACGATGCAAGCATGCCACCGTCGCGCTACCTGCGAGCCCGCCGGTGGCCGCTACGGCTGTCGCGGGATGGCAAAGGCGAAGCGGCTGCCATGCGGCGCCAGCGCCTCGGCCCGCAACTGCCCCCGGTGCGCTTCGACAATCGACTTGCAGATGGCCAGCCCCATGCCCATACCGTTGACCTTGGTGGTGTAGAACGGTTCGAACACCTGTTCGGTGAGGTCCTGGCCGATGCCGGTGCCGGTGTCGGCCACGCTCAATTCCAGCAGATGGTCGTCTACCAGGCGCGTGGCCAGGTGCAGCACGCGCGGCCGGTCGTGGACGTCGCTCATGGCGTCGATGGCGTTCAGCACCAGGTTCAGGATCACCTGCTGCAACTGGATATCGTCGCCAAAGGCATGCGCGGGCTCGGCATTCAGCGACAGCTTCAGCGCGATCTGGCGCCGTTCGATCTCGTTGCGCGAGATCGCCAGGATATGGCGGACGGCCTGGTGGATATCCACCTGTGCCAGCACCGGTGCGGCGTTGCGCGTCAGCGCCTGCAGGCTGCGGATCATGTCGCCGGCGCGCTGCCCCTCGCTGCGGATGGCCTCAAGGCCTTCGCGCGCATTGGCGATGTCGGGCGTGGCCCGTGCCAGCCAGCGCAGGCTGGCGCCTGCATTCGACACAATCGACATCAGCGGCTGGTTCACCTCGTGTGCGATCGAGGCGGTCAGCTGGCCTACCGTGGTGGCGCGCGCCACCCGGGCCAGGTCGGCCTGGGCGCTGCGCAACGCGTCTTCGGCCTGCCGCCGGGCGGTAATGTCGGTCACGGTACCCACGTAGTCGAGTTCGCCATTGTCGCCGGGCAAGGGCTTGCCGACGGCGGCCAGGTAGCGGATCGAACCGTCGGCCCGCACGATGCGGTGTTCCACGCGGACGGTGGCCTGCCGCGCGACATGCGTTTCCGTGACGTGCCGCACCATGTCGCGGTCCTCGGGATGCATACGCGACAGGAACACCTCGAACGGCAGGTCCTGCTGGTCCGGCTGGAGTTCGTAGATGCGGCGCAGCTCGTCCGAGCCCGTGAAGCGGTCGCGCTTCAGGTCCCAGCGCCAGCTACCCGTGTGGCTCACGCTCTCGCCCATGGACAGCGACGCCTCGCTGGCCCGGAGTTCGCGCTCCACCTGCTGGCGGCGTTCGTTCTCGGCCAGCAGGTCGTCGTAAAGCCGCGCCGTGCGCAGCGAGATGGCCGCCTGCGAGGCGATCAGCTCCAGCACGCGCGTGCGGTCCAGCGTAAAGGCGTCGCGCACCAGGCGGTTTTCCAGGTACAGCGCACCGATTGCCTCGTTGTGGCGCAGCATCGGAATGCACAGGGCGGAGATGTCGGCCATGTCGGGCTGGCTGCCGGTCAGTCCAAAGTACGGATCGATCGCAAACGGGTTGGCGCCCATCGACGTACCCGTCATGGCCGCCTGTCCCGTGCGCACGGCCGTGTGGAGCATCGCCACCGGCAAGGCGCTGGCGGTGACAGGGTCCTGGGTGATGCGCACGCGGATGCCATCGGCGGTGGTGTCGGCGCTGGCCTCGACCACCGGCCCTTCGGGCCGCATGCGGATCAGCAGGCCGCGCTGGGCTCCGGCGTATTCGAGCACGATCGTCATCAGCTTGTCGATCAGGCGGTCGAGGCGGATTTCCTCGCTCAGCGCCCGGGACGCCTTGATGACGCTCTCCGCATCGAGTGTTTGCGCGCTGGCGCCCAGATGCCAGGTGCGGAGCGGCGTGGCATCCACGATCTCCGGGTGATCGGCCTCCAGTTGCCGTGCCTTGCCGATGGCGCCCCAGCGCAGGTACGCGTCGCGCGCATGGCGCCGATGCCCGTCTGCGGCCGAGGCCAGCCCCTGCGCCGCACATAACCGTGCCGCGCGCTCGTGGGCCATGGCGGTGATCTGCACGAACCCATGAGCGGCCGCGTGGGCGATGGCCTGTTCGTAGCGCGACATGGCCGTCAGCGCGTCGCCATCCAGGCGTGCCAGTTCCGCTTCCACCAGCAGTGCCTTGTCGGCAAAGGTCAGCGGATTGGCCTGCGCCCAGTCGCGCAGCCTGCGGGCATCGGCGCGCAGCGTCTGCCAGGCCGCCGCATCGGGTGCATCCGGGGATGCTTCGAGCCGTGCGGCAAGCGTCAGCGCGCGCATCAGGTGGAAGTCGAGCTGATGGACATGGGCCGGGGCCGACCATGCAAAGGCGGCGGCCCGGTCCAGGCATTGTGCCGCGGCATCCACGCGGCCGGCCAGCAACTGGACGGTTGCGCTGTACACCGCATGCCAGAACTCGAACGTGCTGAGGCTTTCCGCCGCCGGCGCCTGATCTGCCGCCATGCCGGCGTCCTGCCATGTCAGCGTGCGCAGCCCGTCGACAAGGCGTTGCTGCAGCAGCAGGATGGTCTCCACGTCGCCGAACCGGGCGTCGCGTACGAATTGCAGCCCGCGCGAGATCTCGGCCTCGACATCGTCGAGCGGGTCGCCCCGTACAAGCATCACCGCCACCAGGTGGCAGCACTCGTAGCAGGCCGTGGTGATATCGCCGTGTGCCACGCCGGCAGCAAAGCCGGCGCGTGCGCACTCGACCGAATAGGACAGGGGCTGGGTCCACACGCTGAGCTGGTCCAGCGGCAACAGCGTACGCGCCTCGTACGCGGCGTAGCCATTGCGGGTCGTCAGCCGGCGCGCCAGTTCGCCATAGCGAAAACCGTCCTGGTACGCACCATAGCGGTGGCACACCTGCACGCCGAGCCATGCCAGCGATGCGGTGGCCGGTGCGCTCATGCCGTGTGCCAGCGTCAGCCGCATCATCTGGCACAGGGTGGCGAACGCCAGGTTCTGGTCCGTGAAGCTGGCGGGGATCTGCAGCGCCGACAGCAAGCCCATCGCGGCGTCGATGCGGGCATCGGCAACCTCAGGCAGCGCCAGCAAACCGTCGAGGTGCGCGGCATCGAGCTGTGGCTGGATCCCGGCGTACAGCGCGTCGCACAGGGCATCGGACGGATGCGGCGGCAGGTCGATGCCGAAGCCACGCAGCCCTTCCAGCGCCTGCTGTACCGCCAGCGCGTTCTCTGATCGCCGCAGATGCATTTCGATCTTCAGCCGGTACACGCCCGCCTGCCGCAGCGGGCCCGCAGGCCGTTCCAGCAGATCGACGGCTTGTGCCAGCGCGTCGTCAAGCCGGCCCTGCAGGAACCAGCAATGGGCCCGTTCCTCGAGCAACGCGAACGTGAGCCCGTCAGCGGCGGGTGACGGCATGCCAGGCCCGCGAGCACGGCGCAGGCCACTGTCGACGTAGAGCAGCGCCGCCGTATAGGCGGCGGTGCTGCGTGCGCGCCGCGCGGCATCCAGGAACAGCGTGGCGATCATGCGGACATCGTCGGCCGATGTCTCCGGTGCTTCGCCATGCATCAGCAGGTCTGCGGCGCGGAACAGCAGGTCGTCGCGGGCATCGTGCCGGATCGACTGCGCCAGAAGGCGTCCGGCATGCAGGTACAGCCGGGCGCGGGCCGTGGGGTCGATCCCGTCATGGGCGGCCTTCTGGATGCGATCGTGCGTGAACACGTACTCCTGCTGGGCCAGCATGAGCAGACCGGCCGCGCGTGCCGGTGCCAGCCGCGCATGCAGCGCGCGTTCGGACAGGTCAAAGACGTCGCACAGCAGCGTGACCGGCGAACGGCTGCCCAGGCAGGCCATGCCGCCCAGGCAGTCCCGCGTTTCCGCTGGCAACCGGTGCAGCCGCTGCAGGCTCAGTTCGGCCACGTTGTCGGTGTAGCTGCGCTGCTCGATGGCAGGCAGGTCGAACTGCCAGCTGTCGCCCTGGGGCGAGCAGGTGATCAGGCGTTCGTCGGCCAGCGTTCTCAGGAACTGCCTGACGAAGAACGGGTTGCCGAGCGTCTTGACGTGCACGCGCTGCGCCAGGGTCTGCACCGCCGCCTCGGGCATGCGCAGGGCATCCGCGAGCAGCGTGGCGACCGATGCCACCGACAGGTTGCCCACGGGGATGTCCTGTACCGCCGCGTGCTGGCGCAGCGCGGCCAGCGCTGGTGCGTCGGCCGTGCGGGCACTGCAGACCAGCAGCAACGGCAGCGGTGCCGATGCATCGGCCAGTCGCGACAGCAGCCGCAGCGAAGGCTGGTCAAGCCAGTGAATATCGTCGATCAGCAGCGTGAAGGGCAGGCCGGGCTGCGCCAACGCCTGCACCAGCTGGCGCATCGCGATGCCGACGTGCACGTCGGCATCGGCGCCCTGTGCGGCGGGCGGCGGCGGAAAATCGTCCACCAGCAATCGCAGCGCCGGGGCAATGCTTGCGGCGATTTGGCCGTAGCTGCCAAGCACCTGCGCCAGCCGCATCTGCCAGTGCCGTACCGCTTCTTCGGGCAGCCCGAGGATCTGGTGAACCAGCGTGCGGAAGGCGTCGGCCAATGCCGCGTAGGGCACGTTCTGGCGGAACTGGTCCGCCTTGCCCACGGCGCAGCACCCGTGCTGCGCCTGGATGGCCTGGGTAAACGCCTGCGTCAGCGTGCTCTTGCCAACCCCCGACGGGCCGCTCAATACCACCACGGCCGGCGTGCCGGTGGCCTGCACGCTGGCGAAGGCTTCGGTCAGGCTGGCAAGCTCCGCATCGCGGCCGTAAAGCCTGTCCGGCAGCGTCAGGTCGGCGGAAATATCGCGCTCGCCGGCTTCGAACGGCGCGATCTCGCCATGCGCGCGCCAGGCGTCGGCACAGCGGGCCAGGTCGGCGTGCAGGCCGGCGGCTGTCTGGTAGCGGCGCGACGGGCTCTTTTCGAGCAGCTTGAGCACGATCCGCGCGAACATGGGCGGCACGTCGGGGGCGATGGCATCGGGCGGCAGGGCCGTGCCGGCAACGTGGCTGTGAATCCACTCGCCAAGGTCGTCCGGATTGCGGACGCCAAACGGCAATTGACCGGTCAGCAGCTGGTAGACGATGACCCCCAGCGCGTACAGGTCGCTGCGTGCATCGACCGGATGCCGGGTGCGCCCCGTATGTTCGGGCGACATGTACGCAGGGGCTTCGCCGGCCAGCGTGGTCACGGCGGGCCGGTCGGCGTCGGGTTGCGATACGTGGATGGCAAAGCCGAACCGGCCGATGCGGCAGCGTCCCGCTTCATCGACAAACAGGCTGGACGGCGTGATGGCGCGATGCACGAGGCCGCATTCATGTACGGCCTTCAGTGCGGCGCTGGCGCCAAGTGCGAGCGACAGCACGCGCTCCACCGGCAGGCGCTGGCCCAGCAGCGCGAATACCGGCGTGCCGGCGTGATCGTCGTAGACGGCGGCCACGCCCTGGCGGAAGCGGGTCAGGGCGCGCGGCAACAGCGCCCATTCCGCGCGTAGCAGGCCGCGCAACGCGTATTCGGCCTCGATGCGCCGCGCGGCATCGGGCTCCACGCGCGCGGACACCGCGTGCGCCAGCATCAGTGCGTTGCCGGTGCGGGCATGCACGCCGCGCGAGAGCGCCACGATGCCGTCCTGCACGCAGGGCGCGAAACGGTACTCCGACAGGGAGAGGGTGTCTTGCGGGGTGTTCTGTAGCCGGTTCGGCAGGCTGGATTCGTCAGTCATCATCATGCGGCGCCGGAAAGGGGGTGGCCTTGGGGCCTAGTTTCCGGGGCGGATCTGCAGGGCGCTCTCGATGCAGTCGATGATATCCGTATCCTGGAAGGGCTTGTTCAGAAAGCAGGCCGCACCGGCGTCGCGGGCGCGCTGCTCGTAGCCTTCCTGAGCAAAGGCCGTCATGAAGATGACCGGCATACGGTGCCCCCGGGCGCGCAATGCCTCGCACAGGGCAAAGCCATTCATCCCGGGCATCTGCACGTCGGTGATCACGCAGTCGATGCTGGCGATCGATGTGGACGCCAGCAGTTCGGGGCCGCCGCCATAGAGTTCCGCGGTCATGTCCAGCGAACGCACCAGTCTGCCCATGGCATGCCGGACGGAAGCGTCGTCGTCGACAATGGCAATCACGGGGGTGGCAGTCACACGGAATCCTTGAGAAGTCTGGAACGGTGACAGGGGTCACCGCTTGCTCACAGCATAATCCCGCCGGGCCTGGCTCGACATCATACGGTGGTATTGCCGGTGTGCCGCCGACTGCGGACGCCGACGCTGCAACCATGATCCGCGCGGAAACCGACAAGGATATTCGCTTCGGGCCCGCTCCGCCACGAATCGGAGCGAACCCATACCAAGGTATTAGTCACGCACGGTGCGTGACATCGGGCCTCAGAAGTTGTGCCGCATGCCCAGGGCGAACGTCTGCGGATCGGCGCCGGCGCTGACGCCCAGCTCGTTGATGGCGAAGTCGTAGATCGCGTTTTTCTTGTTGTTGATGCGGCTGTAGAAAACAAAGAGCGCCGTGCGTTTCGACAGCGGATAGTCATAGCCAACCGTAAACTGGGTGGCGCCGGTCTCCGATCCGCTGCGGAAGAAACCGATCGTGTCGGAGGACGACCCCGTGCCATTGGCGGCCAGCGCAAAGCCCACGCGCACACTGCCCGGCCCCAGCTGCTGCACCAGCGACGCATAGTAGCCGTTGCGCTGCAGGTCGCCCGTGTCGGTGCGGTAGTGCAGGTGTTCGTAGAGCGCCGAGATGCGGGTGCCCTTGAACAGCTGGTAGGCCACGCCCACTTTCAGTGCATCGTCATTGCGCCCGGCCGCCTGGTAGTGCTGATGGATCTCGTATGCCAGCGTGGCGTTCAGCGGCCCCTGGTCGTAGACCACGGCGGCCGAGTACAGCGCCGGGTTGCGCGGCACCGTGTTCTTCTCCTCGGGCAGGCCCCAGCCCAGCCAGACGCTGACCCCGGCCAGCTGCGGCGTGCGGTACTGCACGATGTTCTTCTGGCGGCGGTCGAACGAACTGGTGTCCTGCACGTTGTCGGAGCTGGACGTCGAGCCGTTTCCGATCAGCGCCATGTAGCCGGCCGTGGTCGGATAGTACGGGTCGTACGCCATGGTCGACTCGGTGTACGGCGTATGCCAGTGCCCCATGAACAGCAGGCCATAGTCGCCCTGCAGGCCGATACGCGAATTGCGCGTGGCGATGCCGCCCTGGCCGTTGTCGATCGACAGGTTGCTTTCGATCTGCCAGATCGCCTTCAGCGAGCCGCCGAGGCCTTCCTCGCCGCGCAGCCCCCAGACCGACCGGTAGTTGGTCTGGCGAACCACGCTGCCCAGCGACGTGCCATCGGTGGCCGTGCTGGCGCGCGAATATTCGATGGCGGTGTTCAGCCGGCCGTAGATCGTCACGGAACTGTCAGCCAGCGCCGATGCGGGGGCGGCCAGAGCCGCCAGCAAGGCCAGCCCTTCAGTGCGCCGCATCGGTCTTTTCGTCATTCTTGGCCGTCAGCGTGGCGGGTCCGGGCGTGCCGGTGATCTTCGGCACGCATTCGGAATGGAACCAGGCAACGGTCACGGGCTCGCCCGCAATCATGCGCTTGATCGGTGGTACCACCTGTTCGCCGATCAGCATGCCCAGCAGGCCGAGCAGTGCCACGGCGGGCGGCGCGGGCGAGCGCACTTGCATGAGGGCATAGATGATGCCAACCAGCACGCCGGCGCCAAGGGAAACAAGGTAGATTTTCATGATGGTCTCGCAATACAACAACAGATATCAGGTCAGGGGTCAGCGCGGGGTGCCGGGCAGTCCCACGCCCAACAGGTGCCGCACGCGCGGCGGTTCGCTTGCCACATGGAAGCCGGCCACGTCGCGCTGCAGGTCGGCATCGGCATTTGGTACCCGCCGATGCTGGCGCAGGTGTTCGGCCCATGATTCGACCAGGAACCATTCGGTCAGCAGCTCGGGGTTGGCCGGGTCTTCCATGACGCCCCAGTTGAAGGCGCCGTCGCGCAGGCGTTCTTCCGAGAGGCCATGCACGGCGCGCAGGAATGCGTCGCGGTTGGCCGCCGGAATGCAGTATTCGATCAGGATCATTACGGGGCCGCGATCGTGGGCGATGTCGTCAGCCATCTCCGGCTCCGGCCAGTGGCGCGACGGCCCCAGGTCTTCCTCGCCACGCGGCAGGCGCACGCGGTTCAGCAGCAGTGCCGCCACGACCAGCCCGGCCGCGGCAATCAGCAGCGCGTGGGGCGTCCCCAGCCCCTGTGCCACGAAGCCCCAGAGCAGGCTGCCGCCGGCCAGCGCACCGTTGAACACCATCTGATAGACGGCCAGCGCCCGGCCGCGCACCCAGTTCGGCAGGATGGCCTGGGCGGCGCCGCCCAGCGTGGTCAGCGCCAGGATCCATGCCGCGCCCAGTACCAGCAGCAGCGGCAGCGCCAGCCAGACCGGCGGTGCGAACGACAGCGCGGCCATGACCACGGCGGTTGCGATGGCGGACACCAGGATCACGCCGTCGCCATCCAGGCGTTTCTGGAGCGCGGGCATCGACAGCGCGCCCAGGATGGCGCCGGCGCCGACCGCGCCCAGCAGTACGCCGTAGAGCCCCGCGCCGCCATGCAGCAACTGCCTGGCGACCAGCGGCAGCAAGGCCCAGACGCTGCTGCCGAATGCGAAATGCACGGCGGCGCGCAGCAGCACGATATGCAGCTTGCTATGGGCACGCGTGAAACGCAGCCCGGCGCGGAAGGCGCTGAAGAAGTGCTCGCGCAGCGGATCGGCTGGTTGCACGGGGCGCTTCCACCAGATCAGCGCGCCAACCACGAACACATAGCTGATCAGGTCGGCACAGTAGGTGGCGGCCGCGCCAAACGCGGCCAGCAGCAGGCCGCCCATGGCAGGGCCGATGGCGCGGGCGATGTTGATGCCCAGGCCGTTCAGCGCCACGGCCTGGCGCAGCGTGTTGGCGGGCACCAGTTCGGGCACGATGGACTGCCAGGTCGGCCCCATCATCGCCGCGCCGATACCGCCGGCAAATGCCAGCGCAATCAGGATTTCGATCGTCAGGCCGTTCTGCCAGGACAGGAAGGCCAGCGCGCCGCTGACCGCCGCCAGCGCGATCTGGATCACGATCAGGAAGCGGCGCCGGTCCAGGATGTCGGACAGCACACCTGCCGGAATCGCCAGCAGGAACACCGGCAGCGTGGCCGCTGCCTGGATGGTGGCGACTGCGGCAGGCGACGACGACAGGTCGGTTGCCAGCCAGGCACTGGCGACATCGCGCATGAAGCTGCCGATGTTGCCGAGGATCGTGGCTGCCCAGAGGACGGCGAACGTCGACTGGGCAAGCGGTGCGAAGGAGCCCGGCGACTTGCCTGCGGAGGTTGCGGCAGCCTGCGTCATGCCCGGCTTCCGGTGCGCAGGTCGTGCCAGGCCACCAGCAGGAAGCCGCCCACCAGGCCCAGGTGCTCGAAAAACGCATTCATCAGCATGAACTGGGCCTCGGGCGGCGCGCTCCAGAAGCGGTTTGCCATGAACGTGGCGGCCAGCGTGAAGCCGGCCAGCGCCAGCGCGCCGAGCCAGCGGTACACGCCGAGCAGGATCATGGCCGGCGCGGCCAGTTCCAGCGCGATCGTGGCCGCGGCCATCGGCGCGGCGGGGCTCAGGCCAAAGTGCTGCATCTCGGCCACCGCGCCGGAGAAGTTCGACAGCTTGACGAGCCCGCCTTGCAGGTACGCCGCGCAAAGCAGCAGCAGGGCGATCCAGTGCATCCAGCGTGGCAGCCGGTGCGTGGTGTCGCCGGCCGCCGCCAGCGGGGAAGAAGTGAAGGGCATGACGGGTCTCCGGTTCAATGCGATGCGGATGGCGGGATGCAGCCGGCGTCAGAACGCCCAGCAGGAGCAGCCCAGCGCGCCCCAGAAGCTGCTTTCATCCGACGTGGGTACGCTGGACGTCCACGCCTTGGCATGCGAGTGACCGTGCACACCGCACGAACTGGCGCAGGCGCAGGCGGTGCTCAGCGCCAGCTGCTTCGCCTGGGCCGTCGGGCGCGGCTGGTACTGGCTGCCATGGCGGGCCGGCGACCAGTCAGGCATGGCCGGCGGAATGTCGGGCGAATGGCGGCCGAACTCGTTGTCGCCATAGACCACCTTGCCGCCCAGCACCGTCATCACGGACGTGATGTCCTGGATGTCGTCGCCCGGCACGGCGAAGTAGTCGGCCGACAGCACCGCCAGGTCGGCCAGCTGGCCGGCCTTGATCTGGCCCTTCTTGCCTTCTTCGGACGAGAACCAGGTGTTGGCCTCGGTCCACAGGCGCAGCGCGGTCTCGCGGTCCAGCAGGTTGGCCTGCGGGTACATCGACATGCCGCCTACGGTCTTGCCGGTGGTCAGCCAGTACAGCGAGACCCACGGGTTGTACGAGGCGACGCGCGTGGCATCGGTGCCGGCACCGACCTTGACGCCCTTTTCCAGCATCTTCTTGATCGGCGGCGTGGCTTCGGCGGCGCGGGCGCCGTAGCGCTCGACGAAGTACTCGCCCTGGTAGGCCATGCGGTGCTGCACGGCAATGCCGCCGCCCAGTGCTGCGATGCGGTCGATGTTGCGGTCGGAAATCGTCTCGGCGTGGTCGAAGAACCAGTTCAGGCCGTTGAACGGCACGTCCTTGGCAACCTTCTCGTAGACGTCCAGCGCGCGGGTGATGGTCTCGTTGTAGGTGGCGTGCAGACGCCACGGCCAGCGCTTTTCGGCCAGCAGGCGGATCACGGGCTCCAGGTCGGCTTCCATCGACGGCGGCATGTCGGGGCGTTCGACGCGGAAGTCCTCGAAGTCGGCGGCGGTGTAGACCAGCATTTCCCCGGCACCGTTGTGGCGGTACAGGTCATCGCCCTGGCCCGGCTTCACGGTCGACGTCCAGGTCTTGAAGTCGCTCAGTTCTTCCTTGGGCTTCTGCGTGAACAGGTTGTAGGCCAGGCGCACCGTGAGCTGGCCGTCCTTGTGCAGCTCCTCGATGATGTTGTAGTCCTCGGGGTAGTTCTGGTAGCCACCGCCAGCATCGATGACGCCGGTCACGCCCAGGCGGTTCACCTCGCGCATGAAATGGCGCGTGGAATTCTTCTGGTATTCGGGCGGCAGCTTCGGACCCTTGGCCAGCGTGGCGTACAGGATGGTCGCGTTGGGCTTGGCCAGCAGCAGGCCGGTGGGGTTGCCGCTCTTGTCGCGGATGATCTCGCCGCCCGGCGGGTTCGGGGTGTCCTTGTTGTAGCCCACGGCGCGCAGCGCGGCGCCGTTCAGGATCGCGCGGTCGTACAGGTGCAGGATGAACACGGGCGTATCCGGCGCCGCGGCGTTCAGTTCCTCGATGGTCGGCAGGCGCTTTTCCACGAACTGGTGCTCGGTAAAGCCGCCCACCACGCGCACCCATTGCGGGGCGGGCGTGCGGGCCACCTGGTCCTTGAGCATGCGCATGGCGTCGGCCAGCGAGCGCACGCCGTCCCAGCGCAGTTCCATGTTGTAGTTCAGGCCGCCACGAATGATGTGCATGTGGCTGTCGATCAGCCCGGGAATGGCCCGCCGGCCATTCAGGTCGATCACCTTTGTCCCGGCAGCCGCGAGCTTCATGATCTCGTCGCGCGTGCCCACGCTGATAAAGCGGCCGTCCTGGATCGCTACGGCGTCGGCCTGGGGGTTGGACTTGTCAAGGGTGGTGAACTTGCCGTTGACGAGGATGAGATCGGGGGTCGGGTTCGGTGACATGGCGAAAAGCTCCGAAGAGGCTGCCGCGCCAAGCGCGGCAGCCGAGGCGATGAATTGCCGGCGGGAAACTGACATGGGCTCAGGCGGCTCAGGCGGCTCAGGCGTTCAGGAAGGCCAGCAGGTCGGCATTGACCTGATTGGCGTTGATCACGCACATGCCGTGCGATGCACCCGGGTAGACCTTCAGCGTGGCGTTCTTCACGAGCTTGGCGGACAGCTTCGCCGAGTTGTCGATCGGCACGATCTGGTCGTCGTCGCCGTGCAGGATCAGCGTGGGCACGTCGATCTTCTTCAGGTCCTCGGTGTAGTCCACTTCCGAGAACTCCTTGATGCACAGGTACTGGCCCAGGATGCCGCCGGCCATGCCCTGCGCCCAGAAGGCGTCGATCGTGCCCTGCGAAACCTTGGCATTCGGACGGTTGAAGCCGAAGAACGGCGTAGCCAGGTCCTTGTAGAACTGCGAGCGGTTTTCGGCGACACCCTTGCGAATGTTGTCGAACACTTCCAGCGGCAGGCCGTTCGGATAGGCGGCGCTCTTTGCCATGGTCGGCGGCACGGCGCCGATCAGCACGGCCTTGGCGACGCGCTTGGTGCCATGGCGGCCGATGTAGCGGGCCACTTCGCCGCCACCGGTGGAGTGGCCTACCAGCGTGGCGCCCTTGATGTCCAGCGCGTCGAGCACGGCGGCCAGGTCATCGGCGTAGGTGTTCATGTCGTTGCCCTGCGCCGGCTGGTCCGAGCGGCCATGACCACGGCGGTCGTGGGCGATCACGCGGAAGCCCTTCTGCACCAGGAACAGCATCTGGGCGTCCCAGGCGTCGGCGTCGAGCGGCCAGCCGTGCGAGAACACCACCGGACGGCCCGAACCCCAGTCCTTGTAGAAGATGCGGGTGCCGTCTTTGGTCGTCACGTAGTGACCCTGCTTCGACTGGCGGCCCGCGGCCGGCGCGGCTTCGGCGGCGGCCGGCGTCAGCGCAGCCATCGATGCCACGGTGGCTGCGGCGGCGCCCACGGTGCTGCCAACCAGCAGCTTGCGGCGCGATGCGTCGTGTTGTCCGGCTTGATCAGCTTGTTCGCGGGACTGGGGGGCGAGGTTCGACATGAGATTTCCCTGCAAAAGTGGTTCAGTTTGTTTGAGTTATCGGCCTGGCGCGTTTCGGTGTTATTCGCCGGCAGCGCTGCGACGGGATGAACTTTAGCCGCGCGAATGCGGTGATTGCCGCACTCGCGCTGTACGTTTTATTCAAATAAATTGAATAGCCGTGGGCCGACGGTCAGCGGGCCGGCACCGGCGCGATCGACTCGTGCGGCGTGGCGGTGCGCTGGGCAGCCTTGTGGACCATCGTGTAGGCGTAGTCGACGCCCATGCCGTAGGCGCCCGAGTGCTCCTTGACGAGCTTCATCACGGCGTCATAGGTGTCGCGGTGTGCCCAGTCGCGCTGCCATTCCAGCAGCACCTGTTGCCAGGTCACGGGCACGGCGCCCGCCTGCACCATGCGCTGCATGGCGTAGTCGTGCGCTTCCTTGCTGGTGCCGCCCGAGGCATCGGCCACCATGTAGATCTCGTAGTCGCCTTCCAGCATGGCGCACAGCGCGAACGTGGTGTTGCAGACCTCGGTCCACAGGCCCGCCACCACCACTTTCTTGCGGCCGTTGGCCTTCAGGGCGTCACGCACCTTCTGGTCGTCCCACGAGTTCATCGACGTGCGTTCCAGCGTCTTGGCGTCGGGGAACACATCGAGGATCTCCGGGTACGTGTAGCCCGAGAACGATTCGCTTTCCACGGTGGTGATGGTGGTCGGCACGTTGAAGATCTTTGCGGCCTTGGCCAGGCCCACCACGTTGTTCTTCAGCGCCTGGCGGTCCATCGACTGCACGCCAAAGGCCATCTGCGGCTGGTGGTCGATGATGATCAGCTGGCTGTTCTGCGGCGTCAGTACTTCGAGCTTCGGGTTGGACATGATGAGAATTCCTTGAGACGAAGGTTGGGGCGGGGCACGGACGGTGCAGCACATGCTGGCCCGTTCCGCGCCGGTTGCATCGAAGCTGTCATGCCTGGGGATGGGCACGATGCAACCCGACGCAAGACTAGACGGCGCGTGCGTATGCGGCCATTGGCCTATCGTATTAGGCGATCGTGTCTACGGATTAGCTGTGCGCGGTGGCATTCGCGAGCGGGCTTGCCAGCGAACGCGCGAGCGCCAGGCAAGCGGCGGCCAGCAGACGTGGCATCACGCCAGTGGGCAGGGCTGGGCATGGTCGACGGGGGGGGTGATGGGGGTAACAATGCACGCGCAGGGTAGGTGTGCGCGTGCGGCTTCGCCATACTCACTTGGTATAGGTATTGGCGAGCCCGGCGACAAGCCTGGTTTTTGCTGCCCGATTCGTCCGCGCTGTCCACTCACACAATGGTATGGGTGGCGAAGCGGCGTATGCTGTGCTGAAATGCTGGGCGCGCAGGCAGGCATGTTGTCCCCGTGCGCCTGAATTTCATCCGATTGCCGCCCGACGACACCTCGGTGCCATGGGCGGCATCCGCAACTTGCTCTTGGGCACCTTGGAGAACAGAGCCGTGACATCCCAGAACGGGGACCCTGCCGGTACGGCCGACGACGACGCGATGGTCCTGATCGTCGACGACGATGCCATGCTGCGCGCCGGCCTGGGCAATCTGTTTCGTTCGGTGGGGATGCAGGCGGTGCTGTTCGGTTCGGCGGCAGAGTTGCTGGAGTACAGCCTGCCCGATGTGCCGTGTTGCCTGGTGCTCGATGTGCGCCTGCGCGGCCCGAGCGGCCTGGACCTGCAGACCCGCCTGGCCCAGATGGGCGTGCATATCCCGATCATCTTCATGACCGGCTATGGCGACATCGCCATGACGGTGACTGCCATGAAGGCGGGCGCCGAGGATTTCATGGCGAAGCCGTTCCGCGACCAGGACCTGCTTGATGCGGTGTCCGCGGCCATCGAGAAGGACCGGCTGCGACGCCGGGGCCTGCGCAAGGTGGAGGAGATTCGCGGCAACTATGCCACGCTGACGCCGCGCGAGGCGGAAGTCATGGGCATGGCCGTCTCGGGCCTGCTGAACAAGCAGATCGCCGGGGAAATCGGCATCAGCGAGGTCACGGTGAAGATCCACCGCGGCCAGGCCATGCGCAAGATGAAGGCCCGCACCTTTGCGGACCTGGTGCTGATGGCGCAGCAGATCGGCCTCTGCAAGGCCGAGCAGTAAGGCCGTCTGCCAGCGTCCCCGGCGTGCGCCAGGGCCGTGCGGATCAGCCGAACTTGCGTGCCGCGTCCAGGGCCAGGCCCGAACCGATACCGCCGAACAGATCGCCTTCCACGCGCCGTGCGCCAGGCAGCAGCCGGGCCAGTTGCTCGCGCAGCATCGGTACGCTGCTGGAGCCGCCCGTGAACAGGATGGTGTCCACCGCATCGGCCGGCACGCCGGCCGTCTTCAGCATGCCCTTGACCGTGCTGGCCGTCTTGTCGACCAGCTTCGAGATCGATTGGTCGAAATCGTCGCGCGTGACGTCGAGCGTCGTGTCGGGGGCGATGCGCGCCAGGTCCATCGTGGCAAGCGGCGCCTCGGACAGCGCGATCTTGGCGGCTTCCACCTGGATCGCCAGCCAGTGGCCCGCGCGGTCCTTGATCAGCCGGATCAGGCGGTCGAGCTTTTCCGTTTCCGCCGCATCGCGATAGTTGTCCATCACGATCGCCCACGCCTTGCGCGTGTAGACCAGGTTGATCGTGTGCCAGCTGGCCAGGTCGAAATACTGGCCCGACGGCATCGCCTTGCCATTGCGCAGCTGGCTGTTCAGGCCCAGCATCGGCATGACGCTGGCCAGGCTCAGCGCGCGGTCGAAATCGGTACCGCCGATATGCACGCCGCCATTGGCGAGGATGTCCTCGCGGCGGTCGGTCTTCCTTGCGCGCTCGGGCGACAGGCGCACCAGCGAGAAGTCGGACGTGCCACCGCCGATATCGGCCACCAGCACCAGTTCCTCGCTGCCGATCCCGGCCTCGTAGTCGAAGGCGGCGGCAATCGGCTCGTACTGGAAGGCGATGTCCTTGAAGCCCGCGTCGCGGGCGATCTCGGCCAGCGTGTCTTCGGCAAGCTGGTCGGCGGCGGCATCCTCGTCGATGAAGTGCACGGGGCGGCCCAGCACCGCGGCGCTGAACTGGCGGCCGGCGGAGCGCTCGGCGCGGCCCTTGAGCTCGCCGATGAAGTGCGACAGCAGCTTGCGGAACGGCATGGCCTGGCCCATGACCTCGGTGCTGTCGTCCATCATCGACGTACCCAGCAGGCTCTTGAGCGACCGCATCATGCGGCCCTCGTAGCCGGCCAGGTAGTCGGCCAGCGCGGCGCGGCCATAGCTGACGAGCGGGTCCTCGGCGTGGAAGAAGATCACCGATGGCAGCGTGGCCTTGTCGTCTTCCAGCGACAGCAGCGTGGGTGCGCCGGGACGCAGCCAGCCGACGGTGGAATTGGACGTGCCGAAGTCGACGCCGCAAGCGTTTGAGATCATGGGAATGCAGGGGTTCAGGTGCAGCAGGGAGCAGGCGGCGCGCTTGTCCGGTGCCGGTTGGGGCGGATCGGGTGCCGCTGCGTGGGGCGCTATTGTAGGGGTTTTCCTCGCATGGGGTGGAAACCCGCAGCGCGGCATGCCATCGGGGATCACCCCATGCGGGTTTGTGCCAACTGTTCCGCACACCGGCATTGCAGTCTACTGAAGCCGCAGGTTGCAGTGAGACCGGCAGGTACAAGAGACAGTACCGGCTGGCCGTTTGGAAAACCGACTGGAGACAATACCATGGTGACCAAGCAGGACGAATCACGCATTTTCCGCGAACTGGTAGCGCTGGCCACGCTGGAGGCACTGGGCGGCGCGATTGCACTGGGCTTCGTATTCAATCTGCTCACATGACGCGACGCGAGGACGGGGGCCGCCACTGACGGCCCCTTTTTGCGTCCGCGCCACTGTCCCCGCTGCCGTCCCCTGGCGTGTTCCCGCCGGCCTTCACGCCAGGCCCCGGGCTGCGCGCGGCCTGATCGGCCCGCATTGGAGGTGCCTCCGGCAGCCTTGCCGGAACCCCACTAGAATGGCGCATCGCCCGGCAAGGTGCCGGGCCAGACCTGGGAGTCGAGGATGCGTATTCTGGTGGTCGGTGCCGGTGCGACTGGTGGCTATTTCGGAGCACGGCTGTTGCAGGCCGGGCGTGACGTAACCTTTCTGGTGCGCGCGCGGCGGGCTGGGCAACTGGCGGAGCACGGACTGCGCGTGAAGAGCCCGCACGGCGATCTGCATGTCGCCACGCCCCCGGTCATCCTGTCCGGGCAGATCACCGCGCCCTACGACGTGGTGCTGCTGAGCTGCAAGGCGTATGACCTTGACAGCGCCATGGATTCGATCGCCCCGGCCGTGGGCCCGGATACCGTGATCGTGCCCCTGCTCAACGGCATGCGCCACCTGGACCAGCTTGACGCCCGCTTTGGCGCTGCCCGCGTGATGGGCGGCCGCTGCATGATTTCGAGCACGCTCGACGACCAGGGCACCATCCTGCATCTGTCGGCGTTCCACGTCCTGTCGTTTGGAGAGCGCCCGTCGGGCAACAGCCCGCGCGCGCAGGCGCTGGCCGAAGTGTTCGGCAACGCGGGCTTCGACGTGCAGCGCAGCGACGCGATGCTGCAGGACATGTGGGAAAAATGGTTCTTCCTGGCCACGCTGGCGGCGTCCACCTGCCTGATGCGTGCCACGATCGGCGATATCCTTGCCGCGCCGCGTGGCCGCGAGACCATCGCCGCCTTGCTGGACGAATGCGCCGCCATTGCGGCGGCCAACGGCTATCCGGTGCGCGAACCGGCGATGAAGCAGGCCACGACCACGCTGTTCACGGAAGGCTCGCCGATCACGGCGTCGATGCTGCGCGATGTGGAACGCGGCGCTGCCATCGAATCGGATCAGATCGTCGGCGACCTGCTCGCGCGTCGGGGCAGTACCGAAGCGCCCACGCTTGGCATGGCGCTGACGCACCTGAAAGCCTACGAGGCCCGCCGCGCACGCGGCGGCTGACATCAGGCGGTGCCGGCTGCAATGGCGGCTGTGCTGCTGGCCGTGGCCGCGCGGGCGCGCAGCCAGGCCAGCAGGTCCGCTTCGGGCATCGGACGCGCCAGCAGGTAGCCCTGCATGGCATAGCAGCCGATGCCGATCAGCGTCTGCCGGTCGGCTTCATGCTCCACGCCCTCGGCCACCACTTCGAAGCCGAACGAACGCCCCAGGTTCAGCACCGCGCGCATCAGGTCCTGGTTGCGGGGCGAGCGCGCGATATCGGTGATGAAACTGCGATCCACCTTCACGCAGGCCGCGCCAAGCTGGCGCAGCGCACCCAGGCCCGAATAGCCCACGCCGAAGTCATCGAGCGCAATCGCCACGCCGGCCTTTGCCATGTTGGCGAGCTTGCCCTGCACGGCCACCACGTCGAGCGCCACTTCCTCGGTAATTTCAACGGTCAGCAGGCCCGGTTCGATCTTGCAGGCCTCCAGTGTCGTCAGCAGCAGCTGATCGATTTCCACCTGCGCCATCTCGCGTGGCGACAGGTTGATGGCAACGGGAATGCGCTGCCCGCCCTGGGCTTCGATCGCCTTCGACAGGCGGCAGATTTTGGACAGCGTGGCGCGCAGCAACGTCTCCGACAAGCCGGATGCGGCGGCCACCGACACCAGCTCCGGCGGTGGCACCCAGCCGTGCCGGGCGTGCTTCCAGCGGATCAGTGCTTCAAGGCTGCGCACCCGCGTGCCGCCTTCGGCAAAGATCGGCTGGAACCAGACTTCCAGCGTGTCATCGGCCAGCGCGCGCGGCAGGTCGCGCTCGATATCGCGCTGCATCTGCAGGTGCCGGTGCAGGTCGTCGTCGAACGTGTAGACGCTGTTGCGGCCCGCGCGCTTGGCCGCGTACAGCGCGGCATCGGCAAACAGCAGCATGTCGTCCAGGCTGATGTCCGGGCCCCGGCAGATGCCGATGCTGATGCCGATGGCGCAGAACTCGTAGCCTTCCAGCGGCTGGCGCACGGCCTCGATCAGTCGCGCGGCCAGCGACGACGGGCATTCGTCGTTGTCGAACGGGTCGTAGAGCAGCATGAACTCGTCGCCGCCCATGCGCCCGGCCAGCATGCCGGGGCCGGCCACGGTATCGAGGCGCCGCGCCACCTCGCGCAGCACGCCGTCGCCGGCCTTGTGCCCGAACGCGTCGTTGATGAGCTTGAAGCCGTCCAGGTCCAGCATCAACAGGCAGTGCCGCCCGCTGGTGCCGTTGGCAAAGCGCTTGCTGGCCCGGTCGAAGAAGCCGCTGCGGCTTAGCAGGCCGGTCAGCGGGTCCAGGCTGGCAAGCGTCCACATTTCGTCGGCCCGGTTCACCGCGTCGTCATGCGCGATGCGCAGCGAATCCTGGATCGCGGTGGCCTCGTTCTTGAGGCGGATCGAGTGCCGGATCTGCCGTTCACTTTCGAGCGTGCATCGAATGAGCGCGGCCAGGTAGAGCAGTGTGGTGCCGGCCAGCCAGTACTTGTCGAAATCGCCGTACCAGAACAGGCATGCGGCCGCCGACAGCAGCGGCGGCGTGATGAAACAAAGTGGAATGCGCGCGTACGCAAAGCCGTGGGTCACCGCGCCGGCCGTGATGCCGCAGACCACGGTCAGGTAGAACAGCGTCTGCGGCGACGTGTAGCCGTCGCACAGCACCGGAATGGCGGCCCATGTCAGGCCGGACAGCAGTGCCAGCGCGCAGTGGATGCGCAGATGGCGCGCCACCGTGCGTGCCATCAGGGCATCGGCGGGCCGCGTGGTACCGGGAGCGCGGCCTACCGGCAACTGGCACATCCAGATCCGCAGCACGTTCCAGAGCAGGGAAATCACGAACCATACCGCCGCCGTGCTGCCGCGTCCGGCGTGCCAGGCCACGGCCAGCACGCTCAGGCCAAGGATGATATTGATCGGGATCGACAGCCGGACCGTGCGGCGCACGGCCAGCAGCTGGTCGTGGCGGGTTTGCCAGGGCTGCGTGGGCTCGACGGGCTTGCCAACGGCTCCGCCGCCGACGCCTGCGCCGGTGCCCGCACCAATGTTTCCGCCCGTTGCCCCGTCGGCAGCGCGCACGCCGGTCAGCGCCGCGCGCCGCGCACGTTGTGTGTTGTTCATGGGTTCATGCCCACCACCAGTCGCTTGCCCCCGGGCGCTGCGCGCCCCAGGGGCCGGATGGCGGCCTTCCGCGTCCTGACTACCCGGTTTCTGCTTTTATTGATGTCTGCCCTGCGCCGTGATGTTCGCCATCTTCGACGACAGGTTCATGAACCGTGGTGCCCCGTCAAACTCCGCCATGCCAGCCGTGTCCCCGATGCCGGCAACGCGGAACCTTCGTTCCGTCAGGTGTTTGATCACTCAAGGCATGGCTGTTCGCTTTCGTTTGCGCGGAGGAAACGGCGAGTATAGGTCCAAACTGCCAGGCAGACCCCGGGATATCGGGTCAGGCTTCGACGGTCGACTGCCTGTGTTCGTGCCAGAACGCCAGGAATTCGGCCAGCGGCATGGCTTTGCCGAACAGCCAGCCCTGGCCGAACTGCACGCCGCGTTGCCGTAGCGCCACGCGTTGCGCGTCGGTCTCGATGCCCTCGGCCACCATGCGGATGTCCAGCGAACGGGCCATTTCGATGATATGCGGCCCCACCGATTTCGACGGCGCATCGGTCGTCATCGAGCCGACAAAGGCCTTGTCGATCTTGATGCCGTCCACGTCCAGGTCCTGCAGGTAGGCCAGGCTCGAATAGCCGGTGCCGAAGTCGTCGATCAGGATCGGATGCCCGGCCTTGCGGAAGGCGGCGATCATCTCGCGGCAGGCGGCGTCGTTGGCAAAGCCGCGCTCGGTGACCTCGATCCAGACCTGCCGGGCGCGGACGCCGGTGCGGGCCAGTGCCGCACCGATGGCGGGCAGCGTGTCGTGCGCGCGGAAGTCGTCCGGCGACAGGTTGATCGACACGTGCATGGCCGGGTTTGCCGCCAGATGCGGGCCCAGGTCCGCCAGCACGGCCTCGATCACGCATGTGGTGATGGCATGGATGGCGCCCACCGATTCGGCCATCGGGATAAAGCGGTCGGGCAGTACGATGGTGCCGTCCGGCATGCGCCAGCGCAACAGCGCTTCGGCGCCGACGCAGCGGCCGTCGCCGAGTGCCATCACGGGCTGGTAGACCGCGAAGAACTCCTTGCGGCGGATGGCGTCGAGCAGCGTGTATTGCGGACTGCGCAGGCGCCTGCCCCAGCGCAGCATCAGCCAGGTGGCCAGGCCGCTGACCAGCAGCGCCACCGGCAGGCCGATGACCAGCAGTTGCCGCCAGGTGCCGGTCATCGTTTCGAGTGGTTCGTAGGCCACCACGGCAAACGGAAGCTGCTGCGACACCTTGATGTCCAGGTAGCGGCCCCGGCGCACCTTGCCATCGAGCTTCTCGGCCCAGGCGCGCTGCAGCGTGGCTGTATCGGTATCGCCCCAGGTTGCCACCACCTTGGCCGTGCGCGTATCGATCATGCCAAGACGAATCAGCGCATCGAGCGGCACGATGTCGATAAAGAACTGGGCGTGGACGATCGCCACATGCCGGCCCACGCGGAACTGCACGGCGGGTGGCGGATCTCCTGCGGCGTCGATGCGGTATGCGGCCTGCATCTGCGGCAGCGCGGTCCAGCGCGGGTCCTGGCCTTCGATACTGCGCAATGCGCCCGGGAACGATGACGAAGCGCACAGCAGCTGCTCGCCGTCGAGGTAGATGATCTGGCGCGCGTAGCGGTGCTGGAGATCGGCCTCGCGCATGGCGTCCAGGTGGGCCTGGCTGCAGGGCGCGCCGATGAACTGGTCCGCCTGGTGGGCGGCGTCGATGGCATCGCGCGCCACCACTTCCACGCGCAGCAGCGCACGCTCCGTGAACCCGTCCACCCGCTGGCGGAACAGTTGCTCGGCCAACTCGCGCGACACCCATGTGGTGAGCGCTACCGGGCCGCAAACGCCCAGCGCGATCACGCAGAACATGAAGAGCCAGAGGCGCCGGGTCATTGAGTCAGGGTGGATGGACTGCGTGGCAGCATAGCAGAACGGTCTCCACGACTAGTCTGATATTGCGCATGCAGCGACCGGTTGCCGGGCTGCCGCCCAGCCCGGGCAAGCCACGCATTGATCCAGAACGGCGGCGGGTGGGCGTCGACCTGCCGGCCGGCAACGTGACCGTGGGCAATAGCTACAGCGTGCTGCCGTCCAAGAACACGCTGCTGCAGCTGAAGATGACCGGCGCCGAGGTGAAGGCTGCGCTGGAGGACGCGATGACGGCGGTGGTAGCCAGCAACACGGGTTCCTACCCCTATACCGGCGGACTGCGCTGGAACGTGGACCATGCCTGACCCATGCCACCCGCATTCGACATTTCACGACACGACGAACCTTTCCCGGCCCGCGCACTGCGAATATGGCGATATCGCCAATTCAGCCGGAAAGCCGTGATGAATTCGTCCCTTGATGTTCTGCAGGCGTTGTCTCCTTCGGCCGAGGCGCCGGTCGCCCCCGCCGACCCCATTGCCGCTGTCACGCATCCCGATCCCTATCCCTGGTATCGCCAGCTCGCGCGCACGCGCCCGTTCCACTACGACGCCACGCTGAAGCTATGGGTGGCCGCCAGCGCCGCAGCCGTGGCCGAAGTGCTGGATCATCCCGATGCCCGGGTGCGCCCGCCGGGGCAGCCCGTGCCGCCCGCGCTGGCCGGAGGCCCCGCCGGCCAGTTGTTCGGCCGCCTGATTCGCATGAACGACGGGCCGGCGCACGCTGCCTTGAAATCCATCGTGCTGCGCCGGCTTGCGGGGCTCGACCTGGGCCTGGTGCGGGTGCGCGCCCACGCGCTGGCGGCGGGGCTGCCGCGCATGGCCGACGACGACGCGCACGAGGCCACGCGCTGGATGTTCACCTTGCCCGTGCTGACCGTGGCAGACCTGCTGGGCCTGCCGTTCGAACGCGATGCCGACGGCCATGTCCCCACACGTGTGGCCGGCTTCGTTTCCACCTTTGCCATGGCAATGTCGCCGCTGGCTACGCCGGCGGAAGTGGAGGCCGGGGCGGCAGCCGCGCAATGGCTCACGCGGTGGGCACACGACTGTGCGCCCGCCGCACCGGCCGGCAGCCTGCTGCAGACCCTGTCGCAGGACACCGCGCTGGCTGGCATCGATGCACCGACGATGATCGCCAACGCTGTCGGCCTGATGATCCAGGCGTGCGAGGCCACGGCGGGCCTGACCGGCAACACGCTGGTCCATCTGGCGCGTACCGGCCAGTTGCCAGGCCCGGCCGATCCGGTCGATGCGCGGGTGGCACAGGTGGCCCGTCTGGACCCGCCGGTGCAGAACACGCGGCGTTTCATGGCCGCCGATGCCTTCTTGTGCGGTCAGCCGGTTCGCGCCAACGATGCGGTACTGGTGCTGCTGGCCGCCGCGTCCCATGATGATGCCGGGCGCGACGGCGCTGCGGCGGCCGCCCGCCCGTGGACATTCGGCGCCGGGCGCCATGGCTGCCCCGGCGATGCGCTGGCCCAGGTGCTGGCCGCCAGCACCGTACAGGCGCTGCTGTCGCGTGGCATACGGCCGGCGCGCCTGGCCGATCGCGTACGCTATCGGCCATCGGTCAATGCACGCATTCCGCAGTTCTCCGCACAACCATGAACCATGACAAGGAGCCCCCGATGATTGCCGTCATTTTCGAAGTCGAGCCCGCGCCCGGGCGCCAGGACACCTATCTGGATATCGCCGCCCATCTGAAACCGACGCTGGAAGCCATCGACGGCTTTATCTCGGTGGAGCGCTTCCAGAGCCTGACGACCCCCGGCAAGCTGCTGTCGCTGTCGTTCTTCCGCGACGAAGCCGCCGTGATGGCGTGGCGCAATACGCTCGACCATCGCCAGGCCCAGGCCGCCGGGCGCGGCGGCGTGTTCGCCAACTACCGGCTGCGCGTGGCGCAGGTACTGCGTGACTACGGCCTGCACGAGCGCGACGAGGCGCCGGCGGACAGCCGCGCCGTGCATGACGCGGGCGGCCTGTGACAAGGCGGCAAGCGGGGCGTCTGCGGCCTGGCGCATTCCGACGCGTGGATTCGTGACAATCTGACATATTCGCCCCGTAGACTCGTGCATCATCGCAGCGGAGATCTGACCACGCAGCAGCGGAAACGAAAGGGCGATGCGGCATGAAACGGCGCACTGGCGGCACGAAGTTGTGGGCAACGCTAAGCAAACAGGCGACGCGCAGCGCACGCCAGTTCAGCCGCACGGTCACGAAAACCGTGACCGACCCGATGATGCGCGCGGCCAGGCAGCAGAGCCAGGCCGTGAGCAAGGCCATGGGGCGCGCGGTGGGCAAGGTGGCCCGGCAGGCGTTGACCGGTGTGGTCACGCCAGCGCGCGCACCGGTCAGCAAGGGCGGCGGGTCCTGGGAGGAGGGCCTGTGGGGTTTCAGCCTGGGGATCGGCAGCATGGGGCAGCGCCGTTACCGGGTGTTCGTCCCGCCCGGCGTCAGCGCGTCCCGGCCGGCGCCATTGCTGGTCCTGCTGCACGGCTGCGGGCAGGATGCCGCCAGTTTTGCCGCGTGCGCCCGCGTAGCCACGGTGGCGCGCGATGCGCGCTGGGTCGTGCTGATGCCCGAGCAATCGGTGCAGGCCAACGCCCAGCGCTGCTGGAGCTGGTTCCGGCCCGCGGCGCGCGGTGCTTCGGAAACCGCGCTGCTGATGTCGATGATCGAGCATGTCAGCCAGCGCTACGCCATTCTGGCGCACCGTGTCTGCGCGTTCGGCCTGTCGGCTGGCGGCGCCATGGCGATGATGCTGGGCCTGCGCTATCCGGATCGTTTCGCGGCCATCGGTTCCCATTCGGGCGCCGCCCCCTATAGCGCCATCAATGCCACGCAGGCACCCAAGGCCATGCGCGGCGAACGGGTGCCCGACGCCGTGGCGGCCCGCCTGGCGCTGGCCGGGCGCCGTCCGCCGCCGCTGCTGTTGCTGCACGGCGACGAAGACAGCGTGGTGTCCTATGACAATGCCACCTCCACGGCGGCGATGTGGCTGGAGTTGCTGCCGCCGGGCAGCCCGGCGCCCGTGGCACTGCCCGCCAGGCGGGTGCGGCGTGGCACGCGGCGCGCCGTGGACGTGTTCGACTGGCAGGCCGGACCCCGCCCCTATCTACGTGTGGTCAAGGTGGAAGGGCTGCGCCACGCGTGGAGCGGCGGTGCGCCCGGACAGGCGTTCTCGGACCCGGGCGGGCCTGATGCCCTCAAGATCGCGCTTCGCTTCTTTTCGGTGAACGGACGCCAGCGCGATTAAGCCGCGCCGGTGGCGCGCGTGGTCGCGGCGCAGTCAGTCCGCGCCAACCGGCTCGAACACCACATCGCTGGTCGGGCATGCCACGCATGGCAGGATGAACCCGTCATCCTTTTCGTCAAGACTCAGGCCGGGCCATTCGATCCGATAGCGCACGCTGCCCGCGTGCAGCTTGCTCATGCAGGCGCGGCAGGTGCCATTGCGGCAGGAACTGGGCAGGCTCAGGCCATCGAGCAGGGCGCTTTCGAGCAGGCTGAGCGACGCGGGCGCGGCAAAGCGCATCTGGCCGGGCAGCACCTGCGCCGTGAATTCCCGGTTGTCATCGAGGAGGTCGGCTGGCATGCCGTATTGCGACTCGGCCATGCGGCTAGTCCTGGTGTGCCGGAAACCCGGCGCGGCCATGGGTGGCATCGCGCAGGGCCGCCTGGGCCTGTTCGCGCAGCGCGGCAGGCAGGCGGATCACCAGGGTGGCCAGCGCACCGTAGCGGGTCTCGGCCAGCGTGCAGCCCGCATCGGCCGACTGCTCGATCCAGCGGCGCACGCGCGGTTCGTCCGGGTAGTCGACCAGCACGGTCAGCGTGGCATAGGCGATGCGCTCGATGCGTGCCGCATCCTTGAGCGCGACCGCGATGGCGTCGGTATAGGCCCGCACCAGGCCACCGGCGCCAAGCTTGACCCCGCCGTAATAGCGCACCACGGCGGCCAGCACGCCATCCAGGTCGTGGTGGCGCAATACCTCAAGGATGGGCCGGCCCGCCGTGCCGGATGGCTCGCCGTCGTCGGACATGCCCGACTGGCCGCCGGCCAGCAAGGCCCAGCAGACGTGCGTGGCCGCAGGGTGCCGGGCCCGCAGGTCCGCAATCACGGCCATCGCCGCCTCGCGATCGGGCACCGGCACCGCCAACGCAATAAAGCGGCTTTTGCGTATCTCGATCTCGGCGTGAACGGGGGCGGCTAGCGTGAAGGTGGGCAAGGCAGGTCTGGCAATCGGCAGGCAGGAGGGGCGAGTGTAGCGCAGCCCGTCGCGGCACCGATTGTGTGACGGTTTGCTGACCGTCAAATACCTGTCATGAAAGCGCCTTACCATCCGGACGGGGCAGATGCCGTTCCTGCCACAGCGCGCCATTCATAAGAACTACCAGACACCCATCAGACACCCACCAGAGCCCACTGAATCCCATGTCCGACCAGACCGTCAATGCCCGTCGCCGTGCCCTGAAAATCCTGGGCGGCGCCCCGATGCTGCCGCTCGGCGCGGCTGCCGCCACCCTGGCGGGCGGCATGTCCGCCATGGAAGCCGCCTTTGCCGCCGCGCCGCGCCGCAAGGCCGCCGCCTTCGCGTCGGCCACGTTCACCGGCATGGCCGCGCCCACGCTGGACAACGCCGCGGCGATGGCCACCACGACGGTGGGTTCGTCGCTGAAGGTGTCGTATGCCGATGGCACCGTGCAGGACTACACGCTGGCCTACCAGCCGTTCTTCGTCACCGGCGACCTGGTGCCTGACGGCAAGGGCGGCAAGGTGCTGGCGGGCGGCTACTACGACATCCAGAACCGGCCGATCATGGACACCTCGGTGCCGGGCAAGACGCGCCATTTCTATTCCGATGCCCCCGACGGCAGCTCGCTGCTGACGCTGCGCAACGCCAGGGGGCGCGGCGTCAAGGGCAACACGGTGTTCGCGGTGGTGCAGTTCGAGTACACCACGCGCGACCAGGCCGACGCCGAGATGCACGGCATGCTGCCGTCGCCCATCGCCGTGCTGACGCTGGACCAGGACCCCAGGACCGGCAAGCTGAGCCTGGTGAGCTATCACAACGTGGACACGTCTGGCGTGAACGGGCTGTGGATCACCTGCGGCGCGAGCCTGTCGCCGTGGAACACGCACCTGTCGAGCGAGGAATACGAGCCCGACGCGGCCAGGGCCAGCAGCGACAAGAAACTGCGCGGCTTCAGCCAGCACCTGTATGGCGATGCCGGACGCGCCAATCCCTACCACTACGGCCACCTGCCGGAGGTGACCGTGAACCCCGACGGCACAGGGTCGATCCGCAAGCACTACTGCCTGGGCCGCATCTCGCACGAACTGGTGCAGGTCATGCCCGACGAGCGCACGGTGCTGATGGGCGACGATGCCACCAACGGCGGCCTGTTCATGTTCGTCGCCGACCGTCCGCGCGACCTGTCGGCGGGCAAGCTGTATGTGGGCAAGTGGCACCAGACGTCTGGCACCGGCCCGGGCGCGGCCACGTTGTCGTGGATTCCGCTGGGCAGCGCCAGCAGCGACGAGATCCGCAAGCTCGTGGATGGCGGCATCAAGGTCACGGACATCATGGACGTGCAGTTCAAGGACCCGGAGGATGCGAGCTACACCCGCATCCTGTTGGACGGCAAGCCGAACTGGGTCAGGCTCAAGCCGGGGCAGGAAAAGGCCGCCGCGTTCCTGGAAACCCACCGCTACGCCGCGCTGGTGGGTGGCAGCCTGGGCTTCACCAAGATGGAAGGCACCACCGTCAATATCGCCGACAAGAAGGCGTATTCGGCCATTTCGCGCATCGAGACCAGCATGCTGGCCGGCAATGCCGCCAATGCGGGCGATATCCGCGTGGAAGGCCCGTACTCGGGCGCGGTCTACGAGCTGAACCTGCGCGGCGCGCAGTCTGACCAGGCGGGTGCCCGCATCGACAGCGAATGGGTGCCGGTCGATATGGCGGCCGTGCCGGCGCTGGTTTCGGAAGACCTTGGCGGCGGCCCGAGGAAGGCGCAGGACGCGCTGGGCAACTACGCCAACCCGGACAAGGTGGCCACGCCGGACAACCTCAAGTTCTCCGAGACGCTGCGCACGCTGTTCATCGGCGAAGACAGCAACACGCACGTGAACAACTTCCTGTGGGCGTACAACGTCGATACGAAGCAGCTGTCGCGCGTGCTGTCGTGCCCGGCCGGTGCGGAATCCACCGGGCTGCACGCGGTGGACGAGATCCACGGCTGGACCTACATCATGAGCAACTTCCAGCACGCCGGCGACTGGGAAAAGGGCCTCCATGACAAGGTGAAGGGCACGCTGGACCCGCTGGTGCGCGCCAACTACAAGGACCGCTTCGGTGCAGCCGTCGGCTACCTGACGGCCACGCCGTCGGCGGTGCGGCTGAACCGGCGCGCGTAACGCACGCATCGGACCTTTCCGGCCCTGTCTGACCACGCAGGCAGGGCAGGCCTGCTACCCTGTGGGCTGGCGCCAGGCGCATCGCCCGGCGCACGCTCACAGGAATCCCCATGACACAGCCCGCCGCAGACCTGACCGCGCGCCGCATGGCGCCCGCCACCGACCGCAACCGCGCGCCCATCCTGGCCGTCTTGCGCGACGCCCTGCCGAAAACCGGCACGGTGCTCGAGATCGCCAGCGGTACCGGCCAGCATGCGGTCTACTTCGCGGCCGCGCTGCCCGGGCTGACCTGGCAACCCAGCGACCCCGATGCCACGCACCGCGAATCGATCGCGGCCTGGACGGCCCACGACAAGACTGCAAACGTGCTGCCGCCCCTGGCCATCGACGTCAGGCAGGAGCCCTGGGGCATCGACGCGGTGGATGCCATCGTCTGCATCAACATGATCCACATCGCGCCATGGGGTGCTGCAGAGGCCCTGTTCGCCGGCGCCGGCCGCCGCCTGTCCCCGGGCGGCGTGCTGTATCTCTATGGTCCGTACCGCCGCAACGGCGCGCATACCGCACCGAGCAACGAGGCATTCGACCGGCAACTGCGCGTGGCCGATGCCGAATGGGGCGTGCGCGACATGGAAGCCGTGATCGCACTGGGCGCGGCACAGGGCCTGACCTGCGCAGAACCGGTTGCCATGCCAGCCAACAACTTCAGCCTGGTGTTCCGCAAGGCCGGTTGAGGGCTGCGGGCAACGGAATGTTGCGGCATGGCAGCGTGCCTACCCCCGCACCAGCATCACCACCGCCGTTGCAATCAGGCATACCGCGAATGCCGCGCGCAGGCGTCGTTCGGGCATGCGGTGGGCCAGGGCCACGCCCCAGGAGATTGTCAGCATGCCGCCGAGCGACAGCGGGATGCCGCTGTACCAGTCCACATGACCGGCGTGCGCGTAGGTGAGCAGGGCGACCACGGCGCCGGGCGTGACCAGGGCCAGGGCCAGCCCCTGGGCGGCGGCCTGGCGCATGCCGAACAGGCCGACCAGGGCTGGGGCGGCCACCACGCCGCCGCCGACGCTGAAGAATCCGGAAAACGCACCGCCGACCACGCCCACCGCAGGAATCCAGGATGCGGATACGCGTGCCTGCTGGTGTGTCGCGGCGCGGCCGGGCAGTAGTCGCCAGAGGAAGTAGAGGGCCAGCCCGATCATGAACACGGCGAAGATGCGGCGCAGCAGCGCGGCGTCGATCGACGTGGCAAGTCTTGCGGAAAGATAGGTGGACAGCATGGCCGACAGGCCAAGGACGACGGCGGTCCTGAGATCGATATCGGCGCGCTTGCGGTATTGCCAGAAGCCGATCACGACATTGGGCGCGATCATGACCAGCGAGGTGCCTTGCGCCAGCTGCTGGTCCATGCCGTACAGCAGGCCGAGGGCGGGAATGGCGATCAGGCCGCCGCCGATGCCGAACAGGCCGCCAACGCCGCCGAGTAGCCCTCCAAGTCCGAAGATGAGCAGGGCGGACAGCAACGAATGGTCAGGCATGGCGAATCAGGGGCGGGTACGGATCAGGCGAGCCCCGATGATACGCGGACATGGAGCAGACATTAGGGAAATTACCGACGCGAAGCCGGTCGTGCCGGGCGGGGATCGGTGCCCCGCCCTGACTGCGGGGTGGGATCAGTCCACCTGTGCGCCCGACTGCTTGACGATCTTCGCCCACTTGTCGATATCGGTGCGCAGCGTGGTGGCCAGCTGCTGGGGCGTGCCGCCCAGCGTTTCGGCACCCTGCGCGGCCAGCTTGTCGCGCAGCGACTTGTCGGCCAGCGCGGCCTGCATGGCCGTGGACAGCTTCTGCACGACGTCCTTCGGCGTGCCGCGCACCGCGAACAGTCCGACCCACAGATCGCCGCTGTAGCCGGGCACGGTTTCGCCGATGGCCGGGATATCGGGCGCGAACGGCGACCGCTTGGCCGAGCTGACGCCCAGCGCGCGCACCTTGCCGGCCTTGATGTGCGACAGCACCGACGGCAGGCTTGCGAACGCCATCGGCACCTGGTTGCCCAGCACGTCGTTCAGTGCGGGGGCCACGCCCTTGTACGGCACGTGTTCCAGCTTGATGCCGGCCGTCGTGTTCAGCATTTCGCCCAGCAGGTGGTTCAGCGTGCCATTGCCGGCCGAACCATAGCGGTAGAAGTCGGGCTTGGCCTTGGCCATCGCAATCAGTTCCGACATCGACTTGGCCGGGAAGGCCGGATTCACCACCAGGACGTTGGGCACGGTGGCAACCAGCGAGATCGGCTCGAAATCCTTGACCGGATCGAACGGCACGCTCCGGTAGAGCGACGGGTTGATGGCCTGCGTGCTGCTGATGGTCATCAGCAGCGTATAGCCGTCGGGCGTGGCGCGCGCGGCGGTCTGCGTGCCGATATTGCCGCCGGCGCCGGGACGGTTTTCCACCACCACCTGCTGGCCGATCCGCTGCGAGAGGTCGGCTGCCACCAGCCGCGCGACGATGTCGTTGGAGCCGCCGGGCGCCTGCGGCACGATCATCTGGATCGGTTTCGACGGATAGGTATCTGCCTGGGCGTGGCCGATGGCGGCTGCCGCCAGCGCCAGGCCGGCCATGGCGCGAAGGGTACGGGTCATGCTGTCTCCTGATGAGTGCGGCCCGGCCGGTGTTATGGAATCTTGCCGGGCGTAGTGGCGCTCACTCTAGCCCAGGGCCGCACGCAGGAGAAATTCAATCGGCGACTGGCGCCATAAGCTTTTCTTATTGGCCCGCCCCGGCTGGCTGCAGCGTGGCGCCTGGCTCGCGGGCCGGCTGCCAGCCGCCGCCCATCGCCTGGTACAGCGCCACGCTGGCATTGAGCCGATCCGCGTGGGCCTGAATCAGGTTCAGTTCGGCGCTGAAAAGCTGCCGCTGGGCATCCAGCTGTTCCAGATAGGGCGAGTAGCCGGCCCGATATCGGTTGGTGGCATGGCGCAGGGCGGCGGCCAGCGCGTCGCGCTGATCGCGCAGCCGTGCTTCCTGTTCGCCCAGTTTCTGTACGGCGGCCAGGTTGTCGTTGACCTCGCGGAAGGCCGTCAGCGCCACGCGGCGGTACGCGTAGGCGGCCTCGTCGCGCTGGGCGGCAGCGGCGTCGGCGCCGGCCACGATACGCCCGCCTTCGAACAGTGGCGCCAGCACGCTGCCGCCAAGGGTCCAGATCCGGATCGGATTGACCAGCCCGGTGACATAGACCAGCCCGCCCGAGGCGGTCAGCGGGATGCGCGGCAGATAGGCCTTGCGTGCGGCGGACAGGCTGGCGTCGGTGGCCGCCAGCGTGTATTCGGCCTGTGCGATGTCGGGACGCCGCCGCAGCAGTTCGGACGGCAGGCCAGCCGGTACGGGCGGTTGCTGCAGTGCCCGCAGCGGCAGGCCGCGCGCGATGGTGGCCGCATCGGGATGGCCGACCAGCACGCCCAGCGCGTTTTCCTGCCGTGCCACGGCCAGCTCGGCCTGGGGCACCGCCTGGGCGGTCGATTCATACTCGGCACGTGCCTGTTCGTATTCGAGCTGGGACGTATAGCCGGCCCGGGCGCGATCGCGCGCCAGCCGCAGCGCATCGGCGCGCGAGGTCAGCGTCTGGCGCACCACGTCGAGCTGGGCATCGAGCGCCCTCAGGGTGATATAGCCCCGCGCCGCGGCTGCCGACACGGACAGGATGGCGGTATCGCGCGCCGCCTCGCTGGCCAGCAGGCTGTTGCGTGCGGCGCCCACCGCGTCGCGGATGCGCCCGAACAGATCCACCTCGTACGTGGCATCGAACGCAAGCTGCCCGGTATTGAGCGTGCCCGCCGTGCCAAACGCATTGATGGCGCGGGCGCGCGTGCCGCTGGCCGTGAAGTCCAGTGTCGGGAACAGGTCGGCGCGTGCGATGCGCGCCTGGGCATCGGCCTGGCGGACGCGCGTGATGGCGATGGCGATATCGTCGTTCTGCCCCAACGCCTGGGTCACCAGCGCGGTCAGCGCCGGGTCGCCGTAGGTCTGCCACCATTCGCGCTCGATGGCGACGGTGGGGCCCGGGTCCACGCGCCAGGCGGTCGGCGGCGCGACGGGCTCCGGCACGGGCGGGCGCGGTCCCATGCATCCGGCCAGCAGCACGGCGATGGCGGGCAGCATGGCGCGGCGCGTGAGGCGCAGCGCCATGCAGGACGGAATGCCGATCCGGTGTGTCATCGCGTCGGCGGCCGGTTGGTGCTGGTGTCGACTTCTGCCTGCACCGACATGCCCGGGCGCAGACGTTCGGCCATCGGCTGGTCGGGGTCGATGGCGATGCGCACCGAGATGCGCTGCGCCACCTTGACGAAGTTGCCCGTGGCGTTGTCGGCGACGATCACCGCGAATTCGGAGCCCGCCGCTGGCGACAGGCGCTCCACGCGGCCGGTCAGGCGTGCGTTGTCCAGCGCATCCACGCGGAACGTGGCCCGCTGGCCCGGAGCCATGCGGGCGGTCTGGGCTTCCTTGTAGTTGGCGATGACCCAGCGCTGCGGCGGCACCAGGAACATCAGCTGCGTGCCCGATGTCACGTACTGGCCCAGCCTTGCGCCGATCTGGCTGAGCCGGCCGTCCTGCGGCGCGTTGACGATGGTGTTGGACAGGTCGATCTCGGCCAGCTGCAGGGCGGCACGCGCCTGTTCCACAGCGGCCTTGAGCCCATCGCGACCCACGATGATGGCTTGCACATCCTGCCGGGCGATTTCCACTGCGGCGCGCGACTGCTCGACCGCGGCTTCGGCCTGGCGCAGCGCCGCGCGGGTCTGGTCGCGCTCGCGCAGCGATACCGAGCCATCGGCCACCAGTTCGTCCACGCGCTTCATGTCGGCCTGGGCGCGCAACAGCTGGGCGCGGGCGTTGTCGGCGTTGGCAAGTTGAGACTTCACCGTGGCCTCGCGGGCGCGCTGCGTCTGGTCGGCGTTGGCGAGGTTGGCGATCTGTGTGTTCAGCGATGCGCGCGCCTGTGCCACGCGCTGCCGGTAGATGCGGTCGTCGATGCGCAGCAGCACCTGGCCGGTCTTGACCAGATCGAAGTCATGTACCTGCACTTCGGTCACGTAGCCGCTCACCTGCGGGCTGATGATCGTCGTCTGGCCGCGCACATAGGCGTTGTCCGTGCTCTGGATTGCTGGCGAGAACGGCGGCAGGCCCCAGGCGTACAGGATGATCAGCACGCTCACCAGCGCCACGACGACGATCAGCGCCGTCAACCGGCGCGACCCGCGCGGCGGCGCCCAGCCCTTGGGCGCGGTCTCGACCTCCACCGGGTCCTCGAGCCGCTCGGGCTTGCCGGCGGGCGGCGGGGCGGGGGGGCGATCGGATGGCCCGGGCGAGTTGGGCGATGCGGGCGATTCTGGCGGCGGGGTCAAGTGCCTGTCTCCGTGGATGACGACGGTGGCGGTGGCTTCTTCTCGGGAACATGGCCCGGCACCACCCTGTTCAGGTATAGCGCCAGCAGCCAGACGAACGTGACCGTGGACAGGATGCCGATCACCAGGAACACATCGTTGAACGCCAGCACGTTGGCTTCGCGCGTCACCTGCTGCGCCAGCGCCATGGCGCCTTCGGTCTGGCGCAGCACCGGGTCGGCCAGCACGCGGCTGTAGACGTTGCCCAGCAATTGCAGGCGCGCGGCGTCGAGCGGATCGGACAGGCTGATGCCCTGCACCAGTGCATGCGAATGGAATTTCTCGCGCCAGGTCTGGAACGTGCCCAGCAGCGCCGATCCGGCCAGCCCGCCCAGCGACTGGGTGATGCTGAAGAGCGCCGAAAAGCTGACGAAATGGCTCATGCCGCGCTGCAGTGCACTGCCCATGCCGATCAGCAGCGTTGGCCCCAGGAAGTAGACCGCGGCAAACGCGATCAACGACTGCGTGAAGTACATGTTCTGCGGGCGCGTCAGGTTCGTCGCGCCGGCGTCGACGAACGCGCCGATCGCGATCAGGATCAGCGAAATGCGGATCGGCCGCCCCAGGTTCTGCGGGTTCAGGGTCAGCGCGCTGGCCGCGATGCCGGCCACGGTGGCCATCGACACGACGATATAGAGCGAGATCAGCTGGTCGTTGCCCATGCCCAGCGCCGTCAGCAGGCCCACCGCGCCATACGGTTGCTCGGACAGCAGGATGCGCACCGAGGTTGCCACCACCGCAAAGCGGATGATCGCCATGCTGCCCAGCCAGCGCGTGTTGAGCAGCGGATTCACGCGGTTGTGCTCGATCCACAGCGCAGCCGCGATCAGGATTACCGCGCCGCACAGCGCGTAGCCGAGCCACGGCGCCTCGGTCCACCACAGGATGCGGCCCTGGCCCAGCACCGCGCACAGCAGCGCCATGCCGGGCGCAAACAGCGCGAAGGTGACGAAGTCGAGCGGCTCGAACGCCTTGATCCGTTCGCTGGGCGGCAGCGGCAGCAGGGCCACCGTCACCAGCGACAGCAGCGACAGGCCAAATTCGAACTGGTAGAGCGTCTGCCAGTTGCCGGCCTCCAGCATGCCCGTGGAAAACGTGCGCGCCAGCGGCGTGGCCAGCTGCGGCACGCCGAAGCCGATCACCACGGCGCGCATGCGATGCCGCGCCGGCAGCGACTGGATGATGTAGTAGAGCGCCAGCGTGGACATGCCGCTGGCCGCGATGCCATTGGCGGCGCGGGCCAGCAGGGCGGTGGCGAACGAATGGGTCAGCAGGTGCGCGGCGGTGACCAGCGCGTAGGACAGCAGGAAGACCTTGGTGAAGCGCTGCAGGCCGTACTGCTGGCGGAACTTGATCACCAGCATCGACATGCAGACATTGGTCATGACATAGACCGTGGACAACCACGCGGCCTCGTCGCTGTACAGGCCGAACACCCCCTGGATGTTGTTGAGGTTGGCCACCACCAGCGCGTTGCCGAAGCCGCCGGTCAGCCCGATCAGCACCCCTACGCAGAAATACGCCACGCGCCTTGGCGTGGGGTGGTCAGGCGTGGCGGGCGACCCCGGCATCGACGGCCGTTCATGCGGCTTGAACTCGTAGCTGGCAGTTGCCATGGCTGACTGGGTAGGCGACGAACGACGAGGGATGTGGCGATGATGCGGGAGGAACCGGCGCGTGGCAAGCGCGGGCCGGGCCCGGGCCGGCCGCTAGCGGGTTTGCAATGCTGGTGGCGCCAGTGAACCGCCTTCTGCAATTCTTTCCTTGACGATCTCGCGCAGCACGTCGGCCACGGCCTCTGCCGCGTTCGACCTTGGCAGGGCGCGCGGCCAGCACAGCGACAGCGTGCGCCGCAGCTCCGGCACGATGCGCCGGCGCGGCACGGCGGCGTCGCTTTCGTCGAGCGATGAGGCCGGCAGGATCGTGCAGGCCAGCCCCTCGCGGGCAGCGGCCAGCAGGAACGGCAGCGAATCCAGGTCGGCCACCACGTTCAGGTCGATCCCGGCCTGGGCAAAGCGCCGCTCCACCACCTCGCGCAGGCCCTGCGATCCGCTGGGCAGCACCAGCGGGATGCCGTCGAGCGCCTTGAGCGCCACCGTCTCGGCGGCCTTGCCGCGTGGCGCCGGGCCGGGCGGCGCGCCGATCAGGTACAGCGGTTCGCTGGCCAGCGGCTCGGGCTCCACGGCGCGCGACGGTGTATCGCGGAACAGGATGGCAAAGTCGAGCCGGTTCTGGTTCAGCAATTCGGAGATATAGCCGCTCATGCTCTCGAACAGCTGCAGCCGTACCTGCGGATAGCGCTCTCGCACCGCACGCACCAAGGCCATGCCGAAGGCGGCGGCGGCCGTGGTGGGCAGTCCGATGGCTACGGTGCCCGAGACCTCGGTGCCGGCCACACGCACGTCGGCCCCGGCAATCTCGATCTGGCGCAGGATATTGCGCACATGCCGGTAGAGCGTCTTGCCGGCTTCCGTGGGGCGCACGCCCTTGGCGCCACGATGTACCAGCGGCACGCCGAACTCGTCTTCCAGCGCGGCCAGCTGCTGCGACAACGCGGGCTGTGCCACGCACACCACCTCGGCGGCACGGGTCAGGCTGCCGTGGTCGACGATAGCCACGAAATAGCGCATGGCGCGGATGTCCATGATGACGGGTCTCCCCCCTCGGCTTATCAGATATGAAAACTCCAGGGTATTGATTCTACTTATGGTGCCTTCCGCAATCCCTATTTCACATGGCTGGCGGCCGCGGGTAGATTGTCGGCATCGCGCCATGCGCATCTTTCGCCCCCGACACTGCCATGTCCAGACCGCTTGAAGGCATCACCGTAGTCTCGCTCGAACAGGCCATCGCCGCGCCGTTCTGCACCCGCCAGCTGGCCGACCTGGGCGCCCGCGTCATCAAGATCGAACGCCCGGGCCCTGGCGATTTCGCACGCGCGTATGACACCCGGGTGCGCGGGCAGTCGTCGCATTTCGTCTGGACCAACCGCTCGAAGGAAAGCCTGACGCTGGACGTCAAGGCGCCGGGCGCCGCGCCGGTGCTGGAGGCCCTGCTGGAAAAGACCGACGTGCTGGTGCAGAACCTGGCGCCGGGGGCATCCGCGCGGCTGGGGCTCGACCATGAAACGCTGTCGAAGCGCTATCCGCGCCTGATCGTCTGCGATATCTCGGGCTACGGTGGCGACGGCCCTTACCGCGACAAGAAGGCCTACGACCTGCTGGTGCAGAGCGAATCGGGCTTCGTGTCCGTGACCGGCACGCCCGACGAGGGGGTCAAGGCCGGAGCCTCGGTGGCGGACATCGCCGCCGGCATGTACGCCTACAGCAACGTGCTGGCGGCGCTGATCGAGCGCGGCCAGACCGGGCGCGGCAAGCGCATCGACGTGTCGATGCTTGAATCGATGGTCGAATGGATGAGCTTCCCGATGTACTACGCGTTCGAAGGCGCCGAGCCGCCGCCGCGCGCCGGTGCCGCACACGCGACGATCTATCCCTACGGGCCGTTCCCGACCGGCGACGGCAAGACCGTGATGCTGGGCCTGCAGAACGAGCGCGAATGGGCGGTGTTCTGCAAGGTGGTGCTGCAGGAACCCGAACTGGCCACGCAGGCCGCGTTTGCCACGAACAGCCTGCGCAGCGCCAACCGCGCCCAGTTGCGGGCACGCATCGTCGAAGCCTTCGGCCGGCTCAGCGCCACCGAGGTGGTGGCGCGCCTGGAAGAAGCGAAGATCGCCAATGCCAGCGTCAACACCATGGCCGATGTGTGGCATCACCCGCAACTGGCCGCCCGCGACCGCTGGCGCCAGGTGGATACCCCGGCCGGCCCGATTCCGGCGCTGCTGCCGCCGGGCATGACCGACGCGCGGATGGACGCCGTGCCGGGCGTCGGCCAGCACACCGACGCCATCCTGGCCGAAGTGGGCTGCAGCGCGGCGCAGATCGCCAGCCTGCACGCCGACGGCGTGGTCTGAGGAGGCGGCATGAGCACAACCCCTGCCCGTGCGCGCGTCCCGCGCAGCTATCTGTTTGTGCCGGCGTCGCGCCCGGAACGTATTGGCAAGGCGATTGCGGCGGGTGCCGACGCCGTGATCGTCGACCTGGAAGACGCCGTCGCGCCGGATGCCAAGACCGAAGCGCGCAACGGGATGACTGCCGTATGGCGCTCACTGCAGGCGCAAGCCGACTCGGCTGGCGTGGCGCTGCAGCTCCGCGTGAATGGCGCCGATACGACGTACTTTGCCGACGATCTGGCGTTTTGCCAGATGCAGGCCGTGCAGGCCATTGTCCTGCCGAAGGCTGACAAGGCGTCGCTGGCGGCCCTGCGCGCCGTGCTGCCGGATACCCCGTGCCATGCCTTGCTGGAAACCGCTGCCGGTTTTGTCGATCTCCCCGATGTGGCGCGTGCGCCCGGCGTCACGCGTCTGCTATTTGGCAGCATCGACCTGATGTTCGATCTCGATGTGGTGGATGACGACCTGCCGCTGCATGCCTGCCGCAGTGCGCTGGTGCTTCACTCCCGAGCCGCCGGCTTGCCGGCGCCGGTGGATGGCGTGTGCACCGCCATCGGCGACGCCCAGGCTCTGGCCGCCGATACGTTACGTGGACGCCGCTTCGGGTTTGGCGCCAAGCTGCTGATTCACCCGAACCAGGTAGCCGGCGTGCATGAGGCGCTGGCGCCTTCCGCTGCCGAAGTGTCTTGGGCCCGGCGCGTGGTGGGGCAGGCTACCGCCGCCCAGGGGGCAGCGATTGCCGTCGACGGGAAAATGGTCGACCGGCCGGTGCTTGAGCGTGCGCAAAGAATCGTGGAAGCCGCAGCCAGTTAATATTCGATTAATGTTTTAACGGAAAAACATCCCACACGGTCATTTACGTTTGCGACACGCCAATCGGTGTTTTCCCTGACCGGTGGGTTCGGCGCAAATGCCGAAATTTGTCGGCAGGATGAAAGCCGCTTGTAATCAAGATGCTGTCAAATGCGCATGGGAGATCGTGCGCTGTCCGGCATAAGGAATAAAGGGGCGCCATTCGGGCAAGCAAGAACAATAAAAGTCACTTGCCCGGTGCACCATTCGGGTGGCACGGTCGTTTACTGCAGACTGAAAGTCGACTTGAGCCAGACTGATCGTGCATTTTCCTGTTTCCCGTGCCGCCGCGGCAACGCTGCTTGCCCTGGTGGCCAGCGCTGGTCACGCCGCCAGCGAGCCGATGCCGCCCGACGGCCCCTGCGTGCCACCGCCGGCCAAGGCTGCCCTCACTTTGGCGCAGGCGCGGCTTGACGCGCTGCGCTGCAACCGCGACATCATTGCCGCCCGCCGGAATGAAGAGGCCAGCCAGGCCGATATCCAGATTGCTTCCCAGCGGCCCAACCCGGTGCTGAGCCTGGGCGTGGCGAACATCAACCCGCACCTTGGCGTGGGCGCCGGCAATCTGCGCAGCAAGACGGTGGACTCCACGGTTCGCGTGGACCAGGTCATCGAGACCGCCAACAAGGGCAACCTGCGTACCGAGGCCGCCCGCAAGGCCAGCGCCGCCGCTGGCGAACAGACCCAGGCGGTGGTGGCCCAGCAGCTGGGCGCCGTGGACCAGGCCTGGTACGAAGCCGCGGTCAGCCAGAACCGCGTGGAGGTGCTGACCGAGACGGTCGGGCTCTACGGGCGCACCCAGCAGGCCAACGAGACACGGCTCAAGGCGGGCGATGTATCGCGCGCCGACGTGACCAAGCTCCAGCTTGAAACGCTGCGCGCCCAGAGCGACCTGCGCGCCGCCATTGCCGACCACATCAGTGACAAGGCGGCCCTGGCCGCCGCGATGGGCGTGCCCGGCACGCTGATGGACAACCGCCTGGTGGCGGACTGGCCGGCTCCCGATGCGACGGTGCCGCCGTTCGACCCCGAGGTGCTGCAGCGCCGCCCCGACGTGACCGCCGCCGAAGCGCGGCTGGCCGCCGCGGCGTCGCAGCGCGACCTGGCCCGTGCCGGCCGCGTGCCCGACGTGACCGTCGGTGTGCAGTACGAGCACTATCCGGTCTCGGAGGCCAATACCACCGGCAGCGGCAACAGCTATGGCGCCTTCGTGTCGATTCCGCTGTTCGTGCGCCACAGCTTCGGTGGCGAGGCGCGCCGTGCCGAGGTTGACTACTACGCTGCGCTGGATGACCGCAACCGTATCCTGCTCGAGGCCCAGAACGAGATCGGCAGGCTGCGTGCGCAGCTGGATGCTGCCCGGGCGTCGCTGCAGCAGATGCGTGAATCGGTGCTGCCGGCCGCCGAAAGCGTTGCCAACAGCGCGGAATTCGCCTATTCGAAGGGGGCCAGCGGCGTGCTGGACCTGCTCGATGCGCGCCGCGCGCTGCGCCAGACCCGTGTGGATGCCGTGGAGGCACAGGGCAACTATGCCAAGGCATTGTCGGCATACCTGACCGCGCTTCAATCCACTCAATCCGATATCAACAAGCTTCCCCAGGTTCGTTCCGATGCGTCGCGCCCTTAATTTCCCGTCTCTCTCCGGCCGTTTCCGCATGGCCGCCGTGGTGTCGCTGTGCGCGCTGGCATTGGCCGGCTGTGGCAAGAAGGAAGTCCCGGAAAACGATGACGAGCCGAAGATCACCGGCCAGACGATCACGTATCCGGCCAGCGTGAAGGCCCTGCCGGGCGTTGTCGGCCAGCCCGTGCAAAGTGGCGGCGACCGCATGCTGAGCATGCCGGGCCGCCTGGTCTGGAACGAGGACAAGACCGTGCGCGTGGCCACGCCGTTCGTGGGCCGCGTGATGGAAATCTTGGTGCAGCCGGGCACTGCGGTGAAGGCCGGTCAGGCGCTGGCCATGCTGACGTCGCCCGACTACGGCGTGGCGCAGGCCGACGCCCGCAAGGCGGCCGCCGACAGCGCCGTGGCCGCCAAGGCCCTGGCCCGCCAGCGCGAGCTGTACCAGGCGGGCGTGATCGCCCAGAAGGACCTGGAGCAGTCGCAGGCCGACAACGCCCGCGCTGCCGCCGACCTGGCGCGCACCCAGGCCGCGCTGCGCATGTATGGCGCTGGCGGCGGCGATGCCGTGAACCAGCGCTTTGCGCTGCGCAGCCCGATCGACGGCCTGGTGGTGGAGCGCAATATCAATCCGGGCATGGAAGTGCGTCCCGACCAGCAGCCCAACGCGCCGCTGTTCCTGATCACCGATCCGAGCACGCTGTGGGCGCAGCTCGACGCCACCGAGGCCGACCTGGGCCTGTTCAAGCCCGGTATCAACGTCCAGCTGGTCAGCGCCGCCTATCCCGGTGAAACGTTCACGGGCACCGTGGTGAAGATCGCCGACTACGTCGATCCGGCCTCGCGCAGCGTGAAGGTGCGCCTGGCGGTGCCCAACGCCGACCGCCGCCTGAAGGCCGAGATGTTCGTCACGGCCAGGCTCCAGGCCGCGTCGTTCCAGGGCATCTCGGTGCCGTCCAAGGCCGTGTTCCTGGCCGACAACAAGAACTACGTGTTCGTGCGCACGTCGGCCACGCCGTTCGTGTTCGAGCGCCGCGAGGTCAAGCTGGGTGTCTCGCTGCCGGGCACGACCGAAGTGGTGTCTGGCCTGAAGGCCGGCGACGTGGTCATCACGGACGGCAACCTGTATCTGCAGGACATCCTGCGCGACGCCACCGCGGTGAATGCCGCGCGCGCGACCGCCAAGCAATAAGGGCGGCCCGATGATCCAACGTATCGTTCATTTTGCGCTGCACCAGAAGCTGTTCGTCTGGCTCGGCCTGATCATCTTCGTCGCGGGCGGCCTGGCCGCCTTCAAGAACCTGCCGATCGAGGCCTTCCCGGACGTCTCGGACATCCAGGTCAACATCATTACGCTGTACCCGGGCCGCGCCGCCGAGGAAGTGGAGCGCCAGGTCACGATTCCGATCGAAACGGCACTGGCCGGCACGCCCAACTCGGTGCGCGTGTTCTCGCATACCCAGTTCGGCCTGTCGTTCATGATGGTGACCTTCAATGACAAGGCCACCGACATTACCGCGCGCCAGCAGATCATCGAACGGCTGCGCAGCGTGGACCTGCCCGACGGCGTGCAGCCGGAACTGGCGCCGCTGTCCACCGCCATCGGCGAGATCTTCCGCTTCCGCCTGACCGGCAAGGGCTATACGGCGCAGGAACTGCGCACGCTGCAGGACTGGGTGGTGGAAAAGAACCTGCGCCAGGTGCCGGGCGTGGCCGACCTGGTGACGATTGGCGGTTCGATCAAGCAGTATGAGGTGAACCCCAACCTGGGCCGCATGCGCGACGCCAAGATCTCGCTGTCGCAGCTGTTCACGGCGCTGCAGCGCGGCAACTCGAATGCCGGCGGCGGCGCGGTGGCCCATGGCCGCCAGCAGTACCTGCTGCGTTCGCTGGGCAGCTTCCGCTCGTCCGCGGATATCGCCAACGTGGTGGTGGCCGAGAACAACGGCACGCCGATCCTGGTCAAGGACATTGCCGAGGTAAAGGTCGGCTCGGCGCCGCCGCAGGGCCTGATGGGCCAGGACAACGAGGACGACATCGTCTCGGGCATCGTGGTGATGCGCAAGGGCGAGAACCCGTCGGTGGTGCTTGAGGCGCTGAAGCAGAAGATCGAGTTGCTGGACACGCAGATCCTGCCCAAGGGCGTGAAGATCGTGCCGTACTACGACCGGTCCACGCTGATCGACAAGACGCTGCATACGGTGTTCGGCAACCTGGTGGAGGGCGCGCTGCTGGTGCTGGCCGTGCTCTACCTGTTCCTGGCCAATGTGCGCGCGGCGGCCATCGTGGCGCTGGTGATTCCGCTGTCGCTGCTGTCGACGTTCATCGGCCTGACGTGGGTGGGCATTCCGGCCAACCTGCTGTCGCTGGGCGCGATGGACTTCGGGATCATCGTCGACGGCGCGGTGATCGTCGTCGAGAACATCTTCAAGCGGCTGGGCGAGCTCAAGGAACAGCAGATCAAGGACAACAAGGCGCGGCTCTACGCGATCCTGCAGGCCACCACCGAAGTGGGCCGGCCAACCGTGTTCTCGATGATCATCATCATCGCGGCGCACATCCCGATCTTTACGCTCCAGCGCCACGAGGGCAAGATCTTCGCGCCGATGGCATACACCGTGACGGGTGCGCTGATCGGCTCGCTGATCCTGTCGCTGACCGTGGTGCCGCTGCTGTGCCACCTGCTGCTGACCAAGAACATCGCCCACGAGGACAACTTCGTGGTGCGCTACTGCAAGCGCATCTACGAGCCGATGCTGGCCTGGGCGCTGGACAACAAGAAGACGGTGGTGGGCATTGCACTGGGCCTGCTGGTGGCAACCGTGGGCGTGGGCAAGTTCCTGGGCAGCGAATTCCTGCCCGAGCTGGACGAAGGCTCGATGTGGGTCAGCTTCGACCTGCCGGCGTCGGTGTCGCTGGACGAGGCGCGCGACCAAGCCCGTATCCTGCGCACCGTGATCCGCAAGACCCCCGAAGTGAACACCACGATTTCCAAGGTGGGCCGCCCCGACGACGGTACCGATCCGAAGCTGATCAACACCGTCGAAATCCTGGTCGACCTGAAGGCCGACAAGCAATGGCGCGCGGGTTTCGACAAGCGCAAGATCATCAACGAGATCAACCACAACCTGCGCCAGTTGCCGGGCATCGAGCCGAACTTCTCGCAGCCGGTGCGCGACAACATCCTGGAAAGCATCTCGCAGATCAAGGGCCAGATCGTGATCAAGGTGCAGAGCGACAGCCTTGAACACAACAAGAAGGTGGCCGACCAGATCCTGGCGAACGTGCAGTCCGTCCAGGGCGTGATGCGCGCGTTTATCGACCGCGATGGCGAACTGCCGCAGTACGTGCTGGAATTCGACCGCGCCCAGGCCGCGCGCTACGGCATCAACGTGGCCGACGTGCAGGACCTGATGGAAAGCGCACTGGCCGGCAAGGCCGCCACCGAGCTGTGGGAAGGCGAGAAGCACTTCAGCGTGGTGGTACGCCTGAAGCCGGGCGAGCGCGAACTGCCGAACCTGCCGAACATCTTCATGCAGACGGCCGACGGGGCGCAGGTGCCGCTGTCGCAACTGGTGACGTTCCGGGCGGCGTCCGGCGCGATGAACATCAGCCGCGAGAACGGCCAGCGCACCACGTCGATCGGCATCTTCATCCACGACCGGGACATGGGCAGCGTGGTGAAGGACATGCAGGCGCTGGTGAAGAAGAACGTGAACGCAGAGGACGTCAAGATCAGCTGGTCTGGCGAGTTCGAGAACCAGGAACGTGCCATGGCGCGGCTGTCGATCGTGGTGCCGCTGTCGGTGCTGCTGATCTTCCTGCTGCTGTTCAACGCCTTCCAGTCGTTCAAGAGCGCCGCGCTGATCATCTCGAACATCCCGTTCGCGCTGATTGGCGGTGTGTTCGCGCTGTTCCTGACAGGCATTCCGCTGTCGGTCTCGGCGGCCATCGGCTTTATCGCGCTGTTTGGTCAGGCGGTGCTGAACGGGGTGGTGATGGTGACCTACTTCAACCAGCTGCGGCAGGAAGGCATGCCGGTGCGCCAGGCCGTGCTGACCGGCTCGATGGACCGTCTGCGCACGGTGTTGATGACGGCCATGCTGGCGATGCTGGGCCTGTTCCCGATGGCGATCTCGCGTGCCATCGGCTCGGAAACGCAGCGTCCGCTGGCCATCGTCATCATCGGCGGCCTGATCACGGCCACGCTGCTGACCCTGATCGTGCTGCCGACGCTCTACGAGTGGATGGTGGGCCGCAACTGGCCGGACGAGGAAGGCCAGTCGAACAACGATAACCGCCTGAACGATTCCATGGCGAATTGAGCAGGGCTGGCAGGGCAGCAAGGAAGACCGGGGCAATCGCCCCGGTTTTTTTTTCGACGGCCAGCCGCGGAACGGCACGCAGCAGGGCATATCGATATCGGCTTTCGTTCGTTCGCGTTCCCGGGTTTCCTGCCTATGCTCAGCGGCTGAACCGTATTGCCAACGCGCACCCGCGTCTCGCCACCATGACCCATGCCTTGCCGCCCGCCCGGCTTCACCTGAATCTCAACGCGCTTCACTCGGGCTTCGTGCCGTCGGCCTGGCGCCTGCCCGGCAGTGATCCACGCGCCTTTGTCGACGTGCAGCACTATGTCCGGCTGGCGCAGATCGCTGAGGCCGGCAAGTTCGACGCCATCTTCCTGGCCGACAATGCGTCCATCGCCGACCAGGTCAACTTCCGGCCCATCACCGCGCTGGAGCCCACCGTGCTGCTGGCCTGCGTGGCGGCGGCAACAAGCCATATCGGACTGGTGGCAACGGCTTCGACGAGCTACAACGAGCCTTACAACATCGCGCGGCGCTTTGCCACGCTGGATCATGTCAGCGGCGGACGCGCCGGCTGGAACGTCGTGACGACGGCCGACGCCGGTTCGGCGCGCAATTTCGGTCGTGCCGCGCCGCCGGACCATGCGCAACGCTACGCGCGCGCCGACGAGTTCACCAGCATCGTCAAGGCCTTATGGGATAGCTGGCACGACGACGCGTTTGTGGGCGACCGTGATTCGGGCCGCTTCGTGGACACCGAAAAACTGCAGCCGATTGTCCATCACGGGGCGTTCTTCGATGTACAGGGGCCGCTGAACCTGCCGCGCCCGCCACAAGGGCATCCGGTGCTGTTCCAGGCCGGTGGGTCGAACGACGGGCGCGAACTGGCCGCGCGGCATGCCGAGGCCGTTTTTTCGGCGTCGCAATCGCTGGAAGAGTCGCGCGAATACCGCGCGGCCCTGAACCAGCGTGCCGAATCGCTGGGCCGGGGCCCGGCGGCGATCAAGGTCCTGCCGGGCCTGACAACGATCATCGGGGCCACCGAGACCCAGGCACGCCAGCGGCGCGACGCGCTGGTCGACCTGATACCGTGGGACTACAGCCTCAACCGGCTGGCTGGCACGCTGGGCATTGCCGCCGACCAGCTGTCGCTCGATGCACCGTTGCCGGACGGTCTTGCGCTGCCGGCCAATGGCAACCACACGTTCTTTCGCGCGACGATCGCGCTGGCACGGCGCCAGCACCTGACGGTGCGTGCGTTGATCCGCGAGCTGGCGGGTGGGGGCGGGCATCGTGTCATTGCCGGCACGCCCGAGCAGATCGCCGATGATATCGAGCACTGGTTCCGCAACGGTGCCGCCGACGGCTTCAACCTGATGCCCGATGTGCTGCCCGATGGCGTGCAGGACTTCGTGGATGGCGTGGTGCCCATCCTGCAGCGCCGGGGGCTGTTTCGCACGGACTACGAGGGCGGCACCCTGCGCGAGCACATGGGACTGGCCCGCCCGGCAGGCAGGGCGCCCGCACGCGCGGCGGCGTAGTCCGCATTTGCTATCTCGGATTACTTCTTGGACCGGGGGCGAAGGGCTTCATAGACTGGTGCTTCCCAAACTCTCGCACCTGTCATCATGAAACGACGCTCCGCCTTTGGTGTCATCGCCGCGCTGGCTCTGGCGCTGACCTTGCCGATTGCATCGGCCTACGCCCAGACAGCGGGCGGCAAGACGCTGAAGGTGGGCGTGCGGGGCGGTGTGGACGAGGAAATCTGGGAGGTCGTCACGCGCGAAGCCGCCAGGAACGGCCTGAAGGTTGAAACGGTGATCATCACCGGCACCGCCAGCCCGAACGAGGCGCTGAACAACGGTGACCTCGACGCCAATTCGTTCCAGCACATCCCGTTCCTGCGCGACCAGATCCGGCAGCGTGGCTACAAGATCGCCAACGTGGGCGACACGCTGATCTCGCCGATCGCTTTCTACTCGCGCAAGGTGAAGTCGCTGGAAGCGCTGCCCAACGGCGCCCGCGTCGGCATTCCGAACGATCCGAGCAACCAGACCCGCGCCCTGGTCATTCTGCGTGACCATGGGTTGATCAAGCTGAAGGACGGATTCGACCCGTACACGGGTACGGTGTCTCTGGCCGATATCACGGCCAACCCGCGCAAGCTCGAGTTCATCGAAAGCGCGTCGGTGGTACTGCCGCGCGCGTTGCCCGATGTCGATGCGGCGGCCATCGTCAACACGTTCGCATACCAGGCGGGCCTGATCGCCACGCGCGATGGCATTGCGGTGGAAAGGCGCGAGAACAACCCCTACGTCAACGTGATTGCCGTGCGGGAGAAAGACAGGAACGCACCGTGGGTGCCGCAGCTGGTCAAGTCGTACCAGTCGGAGGCGGTGCGCAAGTTCATCCTGACAAAGTATCAGGGGTCGGTGATTCCGGCGTTCTGAGAGCCGACGGCAAGGGGCTATCGCATGCACACGATCTCGCAATTGCCGGCACGTGACCCGCACATCGTGTTCGAGCAGGTTGGCAAGACCTATCCGGGCGCGGCGTCGCCTGCACTGGCGGATGTCTCGTTCACGATCGAACGGGGCGAGGTGTTCGGCATCATCGGCCGCAGCGGCGCGGGAAAATCCACGCTGCTGCGTAGCATCAACATGCTGGAGCGGCCTGATCGGGGCCATGTGTGGATAGACGACACCGACATCGGCCGCCTCGACGAGCAAGGGCTGGTCAGGCTGCGCCGGCGCATCGGCATGATTTTCCAGCACTTCAACCTGATGTCCGCCAAGACGGTCTTCGACAACGTGGCCCTGCCGCTGCGCGTGGCCGGCGTGCGGCGTACCGAGATCGAAGCCCGCGTCAGTGATCTGCTGGCAACGGTGGGGCTTGCCGACAAGGCGCAGGCTTATCCGGCGATGCTGTCAGGCGGACAGAAGCAGCGCGTGGGCATTGCACGTGCGCTGGTGCATCGTCCGGAGATTCTGTTGTGCGACGAAGCGACTTCGGCGCTCGATCCCGAAACAACCGAACAGATCCTCGCGCTGCTGCGCGGCATCAACCGGCAGCTTGGCCTGACCGTGGTGCTGATCACGCACGACATGGCCGTGATCGAGGAGGCCTGCGACCGCGTGCTGGTGCTGGACAATGGTCTGGTGAAGGAGCAGGGGCCGGTGTGGCGCGTGTTTGCCACGCCACAGGCCGAAGCCACCTTGTCGCTGCTGCGGCCTCTGCGCAAGCGTCTGCCGGCAAGCGTTCACCCTGTGGAGGTAGCCCACCGTGTTGCCAATGGCTGAAAAATACCTGAAAGCGTTCGGCGAAACCCTGTTGATGACGGGCAGCGCCTGCCTTGTGGTGTTCGTGGTCGGCATGGCATTGGCCATTGTGCTGACGGTCACCGCGCCTGGCGGGCTGGCACCGAGACCGCGCACGAATCGCGTGTTGTCGGTGCTGGTGAACATGTTCCGCTCCATCCCGTTCATCATCCTGCTGGTAGCCATGCTGCCGGTCACGCGGCTGATTGTGGGTACCACGATGGGTACGTGGGCCGCCGTGGTACCGCTCAGCGCACACCTGATACCGTTCTTCGCACGGGTGTCGCAGGTGGCGCTTAACGAGACCGACGCCGGGCTGATCGAAGCGGCGCGCGCAATGGGCTGCCGACGCTGGCATATCGTGCGGCACGTGCTCTTGCCGGAGGCGCTGCCGGCGTTGATCGGAGGCGCTACGGTGACCGTGATTGCGATGATCGGGTCATCGGCCATGGCCGGTGCGGTGGGGGCGGGGGGACTCGGCGACCTGGCGATCCGCTATGGCTACGAGCGCTATGAAACGGCCGTGATGTTCAACGTGATCGGAATCCTGGTGGTCCTGGTCACGGCGGTGCAGTTCGCGGGCGAGCGGCTGGCCCGCCGCTTCGATCACCGCCGGTAGCGACGCCGCTGTGCCCATCGGGGCACGGCGGCAGTTCTTCAGAACAGGCCGGTGGTAGGCGGCGGTTCGTCCTTCAGCAGCCATGCCCCGACGGCCGCGGCCTTCCATTGACGCGGATTGTGATTGGCTACCGTGCGGGCATTGCGCCAGTGCCGGTCAAGGTTGTACTGGCGGTCGCAGGTGGATGCCCCGCCGACATCGAACGCCAGCTCGGCGCTCTTGAGCGCGGCCGCCACGGCGAAGTACTGCGCCTGGGCGACGTCGGTGGATGCCTGCGTCAGCGACGCGTTGCTCAGGTTGTCCGCCCACGCGGCGTCTATGGAGTCCGCGGCGCGCAGCGTGGCGGCTTCGGCCGCAAACACCTGCGCGGCAATCTGGCCAATCGTTTCCTGCACGTAGGGATCGTCCACCGATCGCTCCGCCGAACTGTGCTTGATCGGCCGGGCTTTGTTGCGCGCGAACCAGACCGCATCGTTCAGGGCGTTGCGTGCGATGCCGGCTTCCGTGGCGGCCAGAAACAGCTGGAATACCGGCGAGACCGGATTGCGGCGGTCGCGCGGAAGATGGCTGGCACGCAGTTCGTCCGCCTCGACACGCATGTTCGTGAATTGCGTGGTGCCGCTGGCAGTCAAGCGCTGGCCGATGGTGTCGAAATCATCGACCAACGTCATGCCGGCCCGCTCGCGAGGCACCGCGAAGTGCGTTTCCTTGCCAGCCTCGTCCACGGCAATGGAGCTGATCCAGTCGGCATAGAGCGCGCCGGTACTGTAGTACTTGGTGCCGTTGACCACGTAGTGATCGGCCTGGCGCACGATAGTGGCCTGAATGGCGCCATGCTTGCCGCCGCGCTCCACGCCGCCGTTACCGACGATGTGGCCCGCCAGCAGCCGATCAAACCAGCGCTTGCGCTCGGCGTCATTGTCCTGACCCGCGAGCAGCCCTTCGATGAGACCGAAGTTGGGTCGCAATGCCTGGGCCAGATTGGCATCGACGGCGGCCAGTTCCTGCACAAAGCGGATCGCGTCGCGCATGCTGCCACCGGGGCCACCATACGCCTTCGGGATGCGGAAGGTCAGCAGGCCGGCATTGGCTATCTGGCGGGCAAAGTCGAAAGGCAGTTCGCGGCGGCCTTCCCGCTGCGCGGCATCTTGCGCGATGGCGGGCAGCAGTGCCTGGGCGCGCTGGCGCAGCACGGCCACATCCGGGGCCGGAGCCAGTGGTTCAGCCGCCGGCGGCCGGGGTGCCGCTGCCGCGTCGGCATCGGCAGCGGGCGCGATGGATTCTTGAAATGGCATGCAGTTGTCCTTCGGGTCTCTCGGGGAATGAGCACGAAAGACATCGTGCAGCAATTCTCGCGACCGGTAACGACCGATTTCGCATGCCGTTATGCGGCTAGTGCGTGGTGCCCCCGATTTCCTTGAGATCGACGGACACTTCCAGTGCGGTGGCTACCATGACCTCGACGGCGGCGATCAGCGTGCCAACATCCATGCTCGGTGCGCCAGGGTGCGCAGCGGCCATCTGCGGCAGGTACGGCACGTGGATGAAGCCACCGCGCAGCGCCGGCCGTTCGGTTGCGATGCAATGCAGCAGCGAATAGAAGATGGCGTTGCAGTTGTACGTGCCTGCGGACTGCGAGACCGATGCGGGGATGCCCGACGCGCGCAAGCGCCTGACCAGTGCCTTGATCGGAAGCGCGGAGAAATAGGCGACAGGGCCGCCGGGGATCACGGGTTCGTCGACGGGTTGCCGGCCGGCGTTGTCGGGAATGCGCGCGTCCACGACGTTGATTGCCACCCGTTCGATCGATACGTCGCTGCGTCCGCCCGCTTGTCCCAGGCACAGGACGACGACGGGATCGACCTCCGCGATGGCGCGCAGTAGTGCCTGCCGGACATCGGCGATGACGCAGGGCAGTTGGCGCGCCACCACACGGGCGCCGCCAATCACGCGCGCGTCGACGGCGCGGGCCGCTTCCCATGAAGGATTCAGGGTTTCGCCATCGAATGGCTCGATGCCGGTGACAAGTACGGTTTGCATTTGGCGCTGTCCGCAGGAGGGGCGAATGGGAAAGAAGATGGTCCATCGTAACGACCGGCGCGGGATTCTTGAAATGGATATTCGATATCCGTTAAATTGATGAAATGAATCTGTCCCGGATCGACCTGAACCTTCTTGTGGCATTCGAGGCGCTGTATCAGACGCGCAGTGTCACGCTGGCCGGCAAGCGCCTGAACCGCGCCCAGCCGTCGGTGAGCAATGCGCTGACCCGGCTGCGGGCGCTGTTTGGCGACGATCTGTTTGTGCGCACCCATGCCGGAATGCAGCCCACGGAGCTGGCGCACGCGCTGATGCCGGGGATTTCGTCTGCGCTCGATCACGTTCGCCAGGCCGTGGGCCAGTCGGTGGCGTTCGACCCGGCCGCGCCGGCCGGGCGAAGTTTTACCATCGCGGCCACCGACTACGCCGACATCGTCCTGCTGCCGCATGTGATCGGCCGACTCAGGCGGCAGGCGCCGGACATCGATCTGCGGATCATGGCGCTTGACCGCGCTGCCCTCTACGAGCAACTCGATCAGGGCGTGGTGGACGTTGCGATTGGCGGACACCTCGCCGCACCGAAGCGCATGGTGCAGACAAGGCTGTACGAGGAAGACTTTGTCTGCATCGCCAGCCGTTCGCATCCACAGCTAGGTACGCGTGGCCGGCGCCGCGGCATCGACCTGAACACCTATCTGCAGCTGCCTCATGCGCTGTTTGCTCCGGGCGATAGTGGATCGCGGCGCGGGGTCATCGACGGCAGGCTGGACAAGCTGGGCCAGCAACGGCGTGTCGCAGCCACGTTCTCGCATATCGTGGCACTGCCGCTGGCGGTGGCGCACAGCGATCTGGTGGCGACCGTTGCCAGGCGGGTGGCACTGAGACTGGCGTCCCCCGAGGTGCAGATCCATGAACTGCCCGAGCAGCTTGCCGATACCGCATTCGACATCGAGCTGATTCACAACCGGCGTACGCAGGCCGATGCCGCGGCCGTGTGGCTCAGGCAGGAGATCCGGTCAGCCGTCAGTGACATGCGCTAACGTGCGTGCATCAGGGCCGGATCGCGTTTGGTGTGCCAGCCTCACGCCTGCCGGCCTGTTACCACGTGTATTTGACTCCCAGGCGCCCGATGAATGCGTGGTAGGCCTGAGATCCCCACTGCCATCCGACGTTGCTCCAGCCGGTCCAGCCCTTGCGCCCCTGCACGTCCAGCCCCAGCTTGACCTCGTAGCGGTTGCTCGGATAGAGATCGCCCATCGACACGCCGTTCAGCGCGACATTGTTGTCGACGCTGTCGTGCCACCAGTTGAGCGTCAGGTAGGGCTGGTAACGGTGGCCCTTGTCGTCGATCCAGGTGCGATGCAGCCGCACGCCCAGCCGGGTGATGATGCCATCCGAATCCGCGCCGCCAACCTGCGTGCCCGAGGGTTCGGTAAAGGTGCCCTGGTAGCCGCGGACGTAGATGACCTGCGCCTGCGGTTCGACCACCCAATCCCGGGTGTGGCTGGGCAGCCAGGCATAGCCGGTCTCGGCGGACAGCGCGAGCACCTTCGAGTTGTAGCTGGCCTGCTGCAGCAGTTCGCCGTTGACGTGGTTGTTGAACCAGCCGAACTGCATCCACAGGTCGGTGTACCAGCCCAGGCGGGACTTGTCGTTCTGGAACCACGTGCCGTAGACGCCGACGTTCACGCCTTGCACATCGCTGTCTGCCTTGAACGGGTTGCCGGCGGCGCGCCCCGTGCTCGATCCCCAGTTGTACCCGAGCATGCCACCCAGGTGCAGGCGGTCGTCGCCCCGGAAAAGCGACCACTGTGCGACATCCCCGCCAAGCTGGAGCATCCACGCCGTGCTCTGTGCATCGAAGGTGCCGTTGCTGGTGCGCGAGCCGATGTCCTTGCCGACAAGGCGCACCCAGCCCGCCCCCCGTTTCTGGTCGTCGTCCCCGAAGGTTTGTTGCTCGGTCCATTGCGGCTCGCCCAGCCGGTCGTGCAGGCTGTGCACGAGGAACCCCGCCGCCAGCCGCTGGTTGGCCAGGTAGGCGCCCACCTCGGGCCGGAACAGCGGCACGATCACATCGGGATTGGGCGCCGGGGGTGTGGGCGGCGTTGGCGGATCGGCCCGCTCGCTGCGCAGATACCAGGCGTCAGGGTTCGTGCCATCGGCGGCGCCACGGAACAGGCGGTATTCGTAGACGCCGGCGACGGCACGGCCAGACTGCGTGAACGCGCTGGCTCCGGTAGTGCCGCCGTTGACGACGTCCACCACCAGAATCCCGTTGCTGTGGGTCAGCGCCCCCTGGCCGCCGGCGTTGGTGACTCGCAAACCAGACGTGCCGGACGCCGTGCCGCCATCGATGACGAGCTTGTCCGATGGAGAGCCGTCGGTACCGAGTGCGGTATTGACGCCCAGCACGCCACCGTTGCCCACGTAATTGCGTGTGGTCAGCGTCTTGAACGTGCCGCCGGTGGGTGCCGTGAATGCCACGGTGCCAGCGTTCGCCACCTGCTGCCGGACGTTGGAATCGCCGGTGACAGACCACGTGCTGGTGCCGTCGACGCTGACATTGGTCGCCCCCAGCGACGCGCCAGACCAGCGCGACGCCGTGGCCAGCGCCAGGTTGGCGGTGGCGGCGTCATCGACGACGGCGTCTCCCGCCAGCACGCTGCCGTTCTGGGCCGTGATATCGACCAGCGTTGCCTGCGGCGGCGGCGTGCCGGGCGGGGTGGGGTTGGGCGCGACCGCGCGCAGCAACTGGGTGCCGCCCGTTATCGATGTCCGGTCGGCAGCGATGGTGGTGGGGCCGCCGAACGCGTAGATGGCGCGGCCGTTGGGCGCGGTGATTTCGCCGCCCGTCACGATGACGCGATTGGTGAGCGTTTCCGAGTAATTCTGCGTGTAGATGCCCAGCGTGCTGCCGGTGGTCGTGACTTTTGTGTCTGTCAGCGCGATGGTGGGGCCGACGCCGCCCGTCACGGTCTGGCCAGTCACGAGATAGAGGGCGCCTGAGCCCGCGGCGGTGACGGTGGAGTTCGTAGCGCTCACGAATCCGTTCTGGTCCGCACCCAGTGCGAAGCTGGCTGCTGCCGGGGCGTTGACCGTGCTGCCGGTCAGGTTGATGCTGTTCAGCCCTGAAATCGTTCGCGCGCCGGCATACACGCCATAGCCGCCCGACGCATTCATGTTGATGGTGGTGTTGGTTGCGTTGATCGTGCTTTGGGACTGAAGCGACCCGTTGTTGCTGGGCGACGCGCGCAGCCCGGCCGGCGTGGAGCTAATGACACTGCCCAGGGTCGACGCGGTGCCGGTATTACTGACCAGGGCTGCACCTGGCGACGCGCTGACGGTCATGGTGGTGCTGCCTGCACGGCTGATGGTGATGATCGAATCCGCCAGCGTGACACTTGAACTGGTGCCGGCGTTGGCCGCGCCGGTGAAGCGCGGATCGCCGGCATATGCCACCACGCCGGAGCTGGCGTCGGCACCGTCGATGGTCAGGCCGCGGAATGTCGCGGTAGATCCGCCGAATGCCACCACCCCGGCACTACCGTTGCCGCCCGAGCCGGTCAGGTGGATTGACAAGCCGTTGCCGATGGCGGTGTCTGCCTGCGGCGAGGCTTCGAGCACGATGCCGGTACTGCCTTGACCGTTCATGTTTATCTGCGTGCCGGCCGGCAGCGTGAACGTGCCGCCGTTGTTCGCGTAGAGTCCGACCGAGAGCGCGCCGTTGGACGAAATCGTGTTGTTGCCTTGCAGCGTGAGGCTGCTGCCCGCGCCGGACGTGCCCAGGGCAATGGCATTGGTCCGGGTAACGCTCACGGTACTGTCTGTGAGGGTGATACGCCCGCCGCTCTCGGCCACGGCGCCATAGCCGCCGCCGCTTCCGGTGCCCGTGTTCAGGATGTTCAGGCCGCTGGCGGTGATGCTGGCCGCCGTGCCGTACGCGACCGCCCCGGTGCCCGATCCGGAGGTGGCTACCGTGACGCCCGGCGACGAAACGATGTTTGCTGCGGCGCCGCTGGAATTCGCGAAGAGGCCAACCCCGTTGACTGACTGGATACTGATCGGAGCGGCCGCAGACCCGGGTGCATTGGGGTCCAGCGTCAGCGTACCGGCCGTCACCGAGGTGGCGGCTGTAGTGCCGGAGGTTGTCACCGTGGTGTTGCCGACAATCGTCTGGTCGCCAGTCGATCCGTCGTTGACGACCGTCGTGTTGAAGGTGCCGGGGCCGAGCGCGCGAGCCAGGAGCGGCGTTGCCGCCATGGCCGTGCAGAGCACATGGAACAGGGTCTTGTGGCCGCCGTTCATTGGCTGCTCACCGGGATGGGCAGGGCAACATCGGGGCGTGCCAGCGACCGCGCGAAGGGCGAATCGGCATTCAGGTAGTCGGTCATCACCTTGCGCAGGATCTCGGTGTCGTCGCCAAGCAGGCGCGGATCGCCATCCTTGCCGACGTAGTGCACGGTGGCGATGCCTCGCTGCGTGTCGTACAGCGTGGCAACCCGGTGGGCGGGGTTTTCCGGATCAGTCATCCGGCCGAGCAGGTAGGGCCGCTCGTCGATCCGCAGCGGCAGCATGGCCGACGCCGTTACCGCAGGGGGTGTGTCACTGCGTGCCTTGCCGCCGGGCAGTTTGTCCTTGACCCACTCCGGCACCTGCTCGCCGCCATGGCGCAGGCTCAGTGACAACGCATGGCGGAACGCTGGCGTGGCGGCGTACACATCGTCGAACAGCGGACACCGGTCGGCTTGCGTGCACTGACTTGCCATTGCGGCGCCGCGCGGAGCGTCCTGCTTCACCGGCCCCGTGTCTTCGGCCGCCAGCGCGGTGCCTGCCAGCAGCATCAGAAGACAGGCACAGCAGCGTCGGTGCCGTGATGGTGGTACACGCTTGCGTGGCACACGCATGGCGATCGCTCCTTGTTGTTGTGCGTGCCACCGTCTGCCGTCTCTCACGACTGGCCGCTGCAATCCATTGAATCAAAGTTCACGGGAAAGCATAGTGAGGATTTTGGTGAATATGTCTTTAGTGCCTTCGAATGGTGACCGTATAGATTCTGATCTATCAGTATGTGGGCGGGTTTCATGGCCGGTTCGCCTGGCGCCTGGCCGCAGGCGGAAACAGCGGCCAGACGCCCAGCGCCACCAGGGCCGTCGTCGCCCAGACCACTGACCACGACGTCAGTGCCAGCCAGTGCGGCAGGACAAGCGGCGTAACGAAGAATCCGAAGAACACCACGGTGTTGGCCATGCCCAGCGCGGTGCCTGCGCGGTCGGCGCCGGCCATGGCAGCCAGTTCGGTGTAACCCACGCCGTGCCATGCGGAAACCGCGATACCGGCGAGCGCCAGCATCACGGGCGCCAGGGCCATCAGCCGGGCGTCTGCCGAGCTGCCCTGCACGCAGGCTGCCAGCAGCAGGAAGGCCGTCACGGTCATCAGCGTGCAGCCGCGCAGATAGGTGCGGCGATTGCCGTGCCGATCCGTCCAGCGACCGCTCCAGACACGCGTGACCATTGCACCGGCCTGGATCGTGACCAGCGTGGCCGTGATCGCGCCAAGTCCGGCATGCGCGTAGTCATGCAGGAAGATCGATGCGAAGGTCAGCACCGCGAATTGCGGCACGCAAAGCAGGCCGATAGCCAGCACGATGCGCCAGATGCTTGCCCGGCCAAGCGGATTCGGGCTGCGCAACCGGGCCGCGGCCGTCGTCTGCAAATCGGGCGGTTCATGGAGCCAGCACCAGGTGAGAACGGCAGAGACGCCGCACAGCAGCGCGACCCAGCCAAAGGCCCAGGCAAAGCCGAAGGTGGATGCCAGCCATGGCAGGGTCAGCGCGCCAATGCCGCCGCCCATCGGCACCGCTGTCTGGCGGATGCTCATGGCAAGTCCGCGCTCGCCCTCATGGAACCAGCGCATGACCGCGCGGCCGCTGGCGCCATTGACGCTGCCGCCGACCAGGCCGACCAGTGTCATTGCCAGTACCAGCCATGACAGCGAAGGGATATGCGCGGCCGATCCGATGGCTGGTGTCAGCCAGATAGCCATCGCCAGCAACGCCGCACTGGTGGCGGCCAGTCCGCCCAGCAGCACGGGCCGGTCGCCCCATCGGTCGGCAGCCAGGCCCCAGGGCAGTTCGGACAACGCGGTGCCCAGGCCGAGCGCGCCGACGGCCAGGCCGACTTGCGCGGTGTCCAGATGGTAGCCGGTGCGCATCCAGACGGCCGTTGTCGGGATGCCGCTCACGGCGGCCAGTACGCTGGCGTTGGCCGCCACGCCAACGCCCAGTACTTTCCAGCGATGAGACGGGGCCAGGCGCCGGGCCGGCGCTACGGAAATTGGAGCAGTGTGCGAAGACATGGCGGACAGGTGATTCCAGAGCTGTTTGACGCGGACCAGTCTGTCACCGAGAATTCATCCTGAAAATCGGAAAATATTTCACGATTCGTTCGATAAAACAGGATGGTTGCGATGTCCCGAACCAATCTCGATCTGGCGGCGCTGCGTAGCCTGCTGGCTGGCATGGAACTGGGCAGTTTTGCCCGCGCCGCGGACCGCGTAGGCCGCTCCACGTCGGCCATCAGCGCCCAGATCCGGAAGCTTGAAGAGCAGGCGGGCACCCCGCTGTTCCGCAAGGCCGGGCGCGGGCTGGCGCTCACGGCCGCGGGCGAGGCGATGCTGCGCTATGCACGTCGTCTGGTGGAGCTGAACGACGAAGCGGTCAGTGCGGTGCGCGGCGTCGACCTGGCGGGCGGCATACGTCTCGGTCTGCAGGAGGAATTTGGCGAAGGATTGCTGCCCGAGGTACTAGGCCGCTTCGCCCGGGCGCACCCGAAAGTGCGCATCGAGGCGGTGGTGTCACGCAATGCCGACCTGCTGGAACGGATCGACACGGGACGCTGCGATCTTGCGCTGGTGTGGGCCGACATGCATCCGGCGGCGTCGGACGACATTGCCGGCTATGCAATGGGACACCGGTTCGTCGAGCGCATCGACGAGGTGCCAATGTGCTGGGTAGGGGCCGCCACGGGTGCCGCGTGGGTCCCCTGGCAACCGGGCGATGGCGAGCCGTTGCCGTTGGTGGCCTTTGATCGCCCCTGCCAGTTCCATTCGGCTGCCATGGCGGCGCTGGATCGCGCCGGTATCCCCTGGCGGGTAACGTTCTCCAGCCCGAATCTTGGAGGATTATGGGCGGCGGCCGCAGCCGGGCTTGGGCTGACCGTGCGCTCGCGCTACGGGTTGCCCGCAGGCGTGCGCGCGCTGCAGGCCGGGGAGTGCGGCCTGCCCGCGTTGCCATCGATGTCGCTGGCCATGGTGCGGGCGTCGGCAACGATGCCGCCCGAGGTGGAGCGGCTCGCGGAAATCCTGCGCGCCGCCTTGCCCGGCGCGCCGGTACAGGACGCCCTGGCTGCCTGATGCAGCCTGGCGTCATGCCGTTGCGTCAGTCGCGTCAGCCGCGTCAGTTGTCGTAGCGGTCACCGTGGCGCATCGGCCGGCACAGCAGCGCGCCCAGCAGGATGCCGAGGCCCAGGGCCATGCCCAGCGCCTTGACCGGCTCGCGGTGCGTGTATTCGGTCACGCATTCCTGTCCGCGCGACATGCTGTCGGTGACCGATGCCTTGATCGATGCCAGCTTGTCCGATCCCTGGGCTGCCTTTGCCAGGAAGGTCTGCTTGGCAGTCTCGATCGCTTCGCCGGTCAGGTTCGGCAACTGCGCTAGCAGGTCATCCAGATCCTTGGCCATTTGCCGGGTATCGGCCTGCAGTTTCTGCTGGGCGTTGGATGGATTGATGTCGTTGGGGTCATAGGCGGCCATGGCGTCTCCTGGCTGGGTGCGGATGCGGAAATCTGCTGGCGCAGGTTTCATACCAGCGGCCCCTGCACGACGTTTGACGGCTGGCCGGCAATCGATCTGGCAACCGGCAGCGCCGACTTACCGGTGTTTGTAATTTGCACCATGGCAAACCAGGCGAGCGTCACCGATCCGCATCGGGTGGCCGATGTGCCGTATGAGAGCAATCTGATTTCGGGCGCGATGAGACAAATACGATTTCGGTTGGATGCCCGCTGCGGTATGGTGGTCCCGTGTGATGAAGTCCGCCCACGGAAGAGCGGACCACAGACAGCTAACCTTGTTCAGGGGTCAATCATGAGGATTTTTCGAACTGCCGCAACGGCACGGCACTGCGCCAACGACGCAATCGATGCGAAGCCGCAACCTGGCCGGCCCGGAGCATCCGGCTACGCAAGAGGGCCGCGCCCAGGGCGCCACGGCATGGCGGACTGGGCGCCCGTCCTCGCCATGGTGGGGGCAGGGGTGATGTTCGTGCTCTACATCATGACAACGATCAACGCGTCGATGGCCGACAAGCCGGTCGCCGTGACGCGAAGTATCGACGAGCTGGACAAGCGGGTGAATGTGCGTTTCGACGAGATGGACAAGCGCTTCAACGGCCAGTTCGATGCGATGGGCAAACGAATGGACCGCCTGGAGGCGCGAGTCGATCGAACCGACGAGCGGTTGAACAAGCTGGAGACGCAACTGACGTCGATGGACGCCAAGCTGGACCGCGTGCTCGAACTCGCCATCAGGCGCCGTTGACTGCCTCTTGCCATTGTTGCGGCGGTGCCTATTCCTTGCCGGCGCCGGTGCAGATTCCATGCAGCTTGCGCAGGCCGGTATAGAGTCCCAGCCGCTCCTCGGGCGTCAGCAGGCGGATCACCGAAGCCTGGCCGCGCCGCGCCAGCGGGATCACCTGCGCGTGAAGCGCGGCGCCGGCATCGCTGATCTTGCAGGACAGGCGCTTGCGGGGCGTCGTGCCTTCCGATTCCAGCGTGACCAGGCCACGGTCTTCGAGCAGTCGCAGCGTGCGGCTGACCAGGGCCTTGTCCGAAGTCGACTGCTTGACCAGTTCGGCGAACGACATCGGCTCGCCGTGCGCCAGTAGCGCCAGGATGCGCCATTCCGGTACGGTCAGGTCGAATTGTGTCGCATAGGGCTCGGTCACGCTGCTGCGCAGGGCCGTCACCAGCTGGCTCAGCATGGTCGTCAGGAAGTCGTTGACGTTCAGGCCGGTGCCCGCTTCGTCGAGATGCGACCAGGGATCGATGCCCTCGGTGGTGGCCGGAGTGTGCTGGGTGGTACTGGACATGTACGGGGCGCTTGGAAGGTATGCCGGGAAATCGCCCGGAAAACGCCTGCGATTGTCTCACACCGCTTGTTGTTCGCAACTTTGTGGCGCCACGCGTCTTATCGGTGCCGAGTGTTCATGGGAGCATGGTTCGTCTGCGGCCGGTTTGAGGCATCAACCAGCCGGCCGCATGACGACAGCCAGCCCCTTGCCCGGATGGGGGGAAGGGGCTGGCATGGCCCGGGCGGATGCTGCCGTCACGCCCGGAGGCTTCCGGTATTACGCTGCGAAACCGCCGTCCACGTTCAGGCTGGCACCGGTCACGAAGCTCGCTTCCGGGCCCGCCAGGTAGGCAACCATGCTGGCGATTTCGTCGGGCTGGCCATGGCGCGGCAGGGCCATCAGGCCGTGCAGCGATGTGGCGAATTCCGAGTTCTCCGGGTTCATGTCGGTGTTGACCGGGCCGGGCTGCACGTTGTTGACCGTGATGCCCTTCGGCCCGAGGTCGCGCGCCATACCTTGCACCAGGCCCTTCAGGGCCGACTTGCTCATCGCGTAGGCGGCACCGCCCGCGAACGGCATGCGGTCGGCGTTGGTGCTGCCGATGTTGATGATGCGGCCGCCTTCGCCCATATGCGACAGCACGGCCTTGCTGGCGACAAACACGGCGCGTACGTTCACGGCGAGCGTCTTGTCGAAGTCGTCTAGCGAGAAATCTTCTACCGGGCCCAGGAACAGCACGCCGGCGTTGTTCACCAGAATGTCGATCCGGCCGAAATGGATGGCGGCGTCGTTGATGGCGCTGGTGAGCGCGGCGGCGTCGGCAGCGTCTGCGCGGTACGCCTTGGCGCGGCCGCCTGCTGTCTGGATCGATTCCACCAGTGCCTGCGCGGCGGCGCCGGAGCTCTGGTAGGTAAAGGCGACGGCGGCGCCGTCCCGCGCCAGGCGGCGTACCACGGCGGCGCCGATGCCGCGTGCACCACCGGTAACGAAGGCTACTTTGTTCGAGAGCGAGGTCATGATCGGTTTCCTTTCAGGTGAGGGGTTGGTGAGCGAAGTATGGTTTTCGCGATCCCCTACCGGTAGTCACAAATTCAGATCAACTTTTTCAACCGTTGGTATAAGCTTGTGGGCATGGACGCCCTGAACCTGCTTGAATCGTTTATCCAGAGTGCCGAGACGGGCAGCTTTTCGGCTGCGGCCCGCCGGCTTGGGCTGACGCCGGCGGCGATCAGCAAGAACGTCGCCCGGCTTGAGGACCATCTCGGGTTGCGGCTGTTCCAGCGCAGCACGCGCAAGCTCACGCTGACCATGGGCGGCGAGCAGTTTTTCCGGCAGGTGTCCGATCCCTATGCCACGCTGCGCGATGCGTTTGCCAGCGCCGCCCAGGAAGACGGCCGGCCGGCCGGCGTGCTGAGAGTCAGCATGGGCGTCGCCTTCGGGCGCGAATACCTGGTGCCGCTGCTTGGCGAGTTTCTGGCGATGTATCCGGCCATCGTTCCTGACTGGCACTTCGACAACCGGAGCGTGGATTTGATTGCCGGCGGCTTTGATGCGGCCATCGGTGGCGGCATCGAACTGACCGAAGGCGTGGTGGCGCGCGAACTGGCGCGTACGTACGTGGTGGCGGTGGCATCGCCGGCCTACCTGGAAGGGCGGGCGCCGCCGAAGCATCCGGCCGACCTGTCCGCGTTTGATGGCATCGTGCGCCGGTCGTCCTCGACCGGGCGCCTGCGGCTGTGGAACCTGCGCAACCAGATCGGCGAGGAAGCCCTGGCCGAGCCGCGCACCCGCATGATCTTCGATGACCCGGAAGCCATGGCCCACGCCGCGATGCAGGGGCTGGGCGTGGCGTTGCTGCCGATGCCCCATGCCGCGCCGTGGCTGGAACGCGGTGCGCTGGTGCGCCTGCTGCCCGGGTGGTGTGCTGACAACGGCCCTCTTGCGCTTTACTATCCCAACCGCAAGCTGCTGCCGCCCAAGACGCGCGTGTTTGTCGATTTCATCGTCGATGCCTTCCAGCGCAAGGGCCTGGCCCGCAGATTCGACGGACGCTGAACTGTCATTTCACGAAGCACCCCACATCGGGAGGGCTGTATGGCAACGGCAGTGCGACGGAGCGTGCCGCTCCATCTCCATATCTGGACGTGGTTCGGCTCGCTGGTGCTGCTGGTGGGGGCGCTGGTCTGCGGCATCAACTACGTGATGACCAAGGCCGCGCTGGAGCGGTCGGTGACGGACACCACGCAGCGCGTCAGCCGCGAAAGCCTGGAGGAAGTCGAGAACCTGCTGCAACCCGCCCAGATGGCGGTCAGGCTGCTCAGCCACAGTTCGCTGGCCGATGCCACGACGCTGGCGCAGCGCAGGCAGCGCATGGCGCTGATGCGCGACGCGCTGGAAAGCTCGCCAATCCTGCAGGCGCTGTATCTTGGCTATGCCGACGGCAGCTTCTTCTATATGCGTCCGCTGCGCGACGAAGGCGAGCGCGCCGCCTACAAGGCGCCCGCAAACGCGGCATTCCTGGTGCAAAGTGTCGACCATGACAGCGGCCGTGCGGTGGGTCGCTACTACTATATGGCAGCCGACCTGCATCCCATCGGCGAGGCCCCCGCCGCCGAGCTTGCCGCCCGCTTCGACGCGCGCACGCGGCCCTGGTACACCGAGGCCATGGCCTCCGGCAAGGTGGTGCGCACCGATCCGTACATGTTCTATTCAGACCGTGAGTCCGGCGCCACGCTGGCCGTGCGTACTGCCAATCGCCAGGCAGTTGTCGGCGGCGACTTCCGCCTGGACGCACTAGGACAACTGCTGAACCACGAAACACTGACGCCGCGGGCGGTGCTGGCCTTGCTGGACCAGAAGGGCGTGCTGGTGGCGATCAACCGCAAGCCGCCCGAATCCGTTGCCGCGCCCGACTCGCTGAGCATGAATCCGGCGGGCCGGCCCGAAGACTACGGCCTGGCCGTCTTCACGCGGCTGGCCGCCGGCGTGGCGACCCCGCCCGACTCGTCGGCGGGGACACATGGCATGGCGCTGGTGCGTGCCGATGGCGAAGACTGGTACACGTCGGCCGATCGCCTCAACCTCAAGGATCCCGATTCGCTGGTGCTGGTGTCGGCCATCCCGCAGGCGGAACTGCTGCACGACGCCCGTCAGCAGGCCGCGCTGGGCATGGCCCTGACCGGGCTGGTGCTGCTGCTGGCGTTGCCGGTCACCTGGCTGGTGGCACGCAGCGTGGCGCGGCCGCTGCAATTGCTGGCCGGCGAGGCCGACGCCGTACGGCGCTTCGATTTCGTGCGTCCGGTATCGGTGCGCTCGAATATTGCCGAGGTGCACGCGCTGGCCGTGACGATGGACCAGATGCGCGGCACCATCCAGCGCATGCTGCACGTCATGCGGGCCGTATCGGCCGAGCATCGCCTCGACCGGCTCCTGCCGCTGCTGCTGCAGGAAACGCTCAGTGCCGCTGGCGGGCAGGCCGGTGCGCTGTACCTGACGGCCAGTGACGAGGGCCTGAGTCCGGCCGTGGGCTTCGACCGCAGTGGGGCCGAGGTGACCACGATGAACGAGACGCTGACGCTCGATACCTTGCCCCTGGTACGTACGGCCGTGCGCGAAGGCACGGCTCGCGCGGGCCATCTGACGTCTGCCGACGTGGGCGCCGCGCGGCTCGGTGTCCTGTCGGGGGCCGCGCCGGTACACGCCGCCGTCATTCCGCTGATCAACCGCCAGCAGGCGCTGCTGGGCGTCGTGCTGGTACTGCGCGATACGCCGATCGAAGCCTCGCAGCTGGCGTTTGCCAGCACAATGGCAAGCCTGTCGGCCGGCGCGCTGGAGGTGGGTGAACTCACCACCGCGCAGCGCGACCTGTTCGATGCGTTTATCCGCCTGCTGGCCGGCGCCATCGATGCCAAGAGCCCGCACACCGGCGGCCACTGCGCGCGGGTGCCGGAACTGGCCAAGCTGTTGGCGCGGGCCGCCTGCGAGGCCACCGACGGGCCTTACCAGTCGTTCGACCTGACCGATACGCAATGGGAGGCGCTGCACGTGGCCGCCTGGCTGCATGATTGCGGCAAGGTCACGACGCCCGACTACGTCATCGACAAGGCGACCAAGCTGGAAACGCTGCACGACCGCATCCACGAAGTGCGCATGCGTTTCGAGGTGCTCAAGCGCGATGCGGAAATTGCCTGCCTGCAGGCCGTGGCCGATGGCGAGAACCCGCAGGCCGCGCGCGAGCGGCGCGACACATTGCTGCATGAACTCGACGAGGAGTTCGCATTCGTGGCGGCGTGCAACGTGGGCGGCGAGCAGATGGATGCCGCGCACCAGGCGCGCCTGAGGCAGATCGCCACGCGCACCTGGCGCCGCACGCTGGACGACCGGCTCGGGATCTCGCACGAGGAGCTTGCACGCCGGCACAATGTGCCCGCCGCGCCGCTGCCCGTCATGGAACCACTGCTGGCCGACCGGCCCGATCACCGGATCGAACGTGCCGCGCGGGACCATATCGACGACATCAACCCCTGGGGCTTCCGGCTTCGCACGCCCGAGTACCTCTACGATCGTGGAGAGCTGCACAACCTGACGATATCGCGTGGCACGCTGACGGCGGAAGAACGCTTCAAGATCGAGGACCATATCGTGCAGACGCAGATCATGCTGTCGCGGCTGCCATTTCCCAAACACCTGCGCGACGTGCCCGAGATCGCGGGCGGTCACCACGAAAAGATGGATGGCACCGGCTACCCCCGTGGCCTCAAGCGCGATCAGATGAGCCCGCTGGCCAGGATGATGGGCATTGCCGATATTTTCGAAGCCCTGACGGCGGCAGATCGTCCGTACAAGAAGGCCAAGACGCTGTCCGAGGCCGTGGGCATCATGACCCGGCTGCGCAATGAGCACCATATCGATGCCGAACTGTTCGACCTGTTTATCGCGGCCGGCATTCATCGCACCTACGCCGAGCGCTACATGGACCCGGCGTTGATCGACATGGCCTGAGCCGCAAGCCGCGGGCCCCTGCGCCGGGGCGTGTCCCATACGGGAAGCCGTCGCGTGGACTATGCTTCGGGAGTTCGCACAATGCGTTTCCAGGGGGCGGTGATGAGCGTCGAAAAGATCGAGATTCCCGGCAGCCAGGGCGGTACGCTGTCGGGCCGGATGGAGTGGCCCGATGGCCCGGTGCGCGCGCACGCGCTGTTTGCGCACTGCTTTACGTGTGGCAAGGACAGTCTGGCGGCCACGCGCATCGCGCGGGCTCTGACGGCCCAGGGCATCGCCGTGCTGCGCTTCGACTTCACTGGCATCGGCGCCAGCGAGGGCGATTTCGCCAGTACCAATTTCTCGTCGAACCTGGCCGACCTGGAAGCCGTGGCGATGTATATGCGTACGCGCGGCCAGGCGCCCACGCTGCTGATCGGGCATAGCCTGGGCGGTGCCGCCGTGCTGGGCGTGGCCCGTCGCCTGCCCGAACTGCGGGCCGTGGTGACCATCGCCGCGCCCAGCGATCCGCGACACGTGCTGGGTTTGCTGGGCGACAACGTCGAGCGCATCCGCGCCGAAGGCGAGCTTGAGGTGAAGCTGGCGGGGCGGTCCTTCCGCATCGCGCGGCAGTTCATCGACGATGTGTCCAGCCATGCGCTGCTCGATGAGGTCGCCAGGCTTGGCAAGCCCTTGCTGGTGCTGCAGTCGCCAATTGACGATACGGTGGTAGTCGAGAACGGCCTGGCGATTTTCGAGGCCGCCGCGCAGCCCAAGAGCTACGTGGCGCTGGAAGGCGCCGACCACCTGCTGCAGAACCGCGCCGGTGCGGCCTATGCGGCGAGCATGATCGCGGCCTGGTCGCAGCACTACCTGCCAACGCTGACCGAGGACGTGCAGGCCGAAATTCCCGAACCGGGCGTAGTGGTGGTGGCGGAGCGCCATCGTGGCCGGTACCAGCAGACCGTGCGCGTGGGCGGCCATGAGTTCGTTGCCGATGAGCCCGCCGCACTGGGTGGCGACGATGCCGGCCCGAATCCCTATGAGCTATTGCTGTCGGCGCTGGGCGCTTGCACGTCGATGACGATGCGCATGTACGCCGAGCGCAAGGCATTGCCGCTGGAACACGTGGCGGTGCAGCTGCGGCACGAAAAGATCCACGCGAAGGACTGCGCCACGTGCGAAACCCAGGTGGGCATGGTGGACCGTATCGAGCGGCGTATTGCGATCAGCGGCGAACTGTCGGCCGACCAGCGTGCGTCGCTGATGAGTATCGCCGACAAATGCCCGGTGCATCGCACGCTGCAATCGGAAATCCGTATCGATACGCTGCAGGCCTGAGCCCCGCGCTAGCCGATTCCCAGCACACGCCGGCGCGCGGCATCGAATGCTGCGCCTTCGGCCACGAGCCAGGCTTCCACCTCGGCCACCTGGGCGGTCTGGCCGTGCGCGCAGACAAAGTGATACGACGCCTGGCTGCGTGCATGGATGCCCCACAGGTCCACCAGGCGGCCAGATTCCAGGTCTTCCAGCACCAGCGCCGAGCGTCCCATGGCGACGCCTTGTCCGGCCAGCGCGGCATTGATGGCAAGTTGCGACAGGTTGAATCGCTGGCCGTCCGATTCATCGGGCAGCGTCAGGCCGGCATGGCGCAGCCAGCATTGCCACTCCTCGAACTCGCCGGCCCCATCCCATGGGCTCACATCGTGCAGCAGCATGCTGGCCCGCAGGCCAGCGGGCGATTGCAGCGCGGGGTGCGCCTCCAGATACGCCGGGCTTGCCACCGGGATCAGCCATTCCTCCAGGAACTGGTGCGCCTTCAGGTCCGGATAGCCGCCCGGGTCGAAACGCACGGCGGCCTCGGTGCCATCGCGCAGCATGCGCGAGCGGTCGAGCGCGTGGAATTCGCCGTAGACACGCAGGCCGATATCCGGATGCTGGCGAAAGAATCCGCCCAGCCGGGGCGTGAGCCAGACCATTGCGAACGACGGCGAGCACGACAGTGCAATGGGCTGCTTGTCGCGCGGCTTGCGCAACTGGGTCAGCGTGCCTTCGATGGCCTGGAACGACTCGCGCAGCACAAAGCGCAGGCGCTCGCCTTCCGGCGTCAGCACCAGCGCACGCGGCGTGCGCAGAAACAGCGGCCGGTCCAGCCACTGCTCCAGTTGCTTGACCTGCTGGCTGACCGCGCCCTGCGTGACGCACAGCTCTGCCGCGGCCTGTGTGAAGTTGCAATGTCGGGCCGCCGCCTCAAAACAGCGCAGCCAGCCCAATAATGATGCAGAAAGCGTATTTGCCATTAGTCAGGCTAATGCTTGGATCAGTACAAATGGTTTGTCACGACGGTGTAATGGGACAAGAATGGGGTCACCACATCCCGCTTCCATTGCTTCATGCCGACCGATTTTTCCGCACTGCCGCAACAACTGCTCGCCGATCTGCAGGCCGCTCGCCCGGTCTTCTGGGGCAACCCCGACCGCAGCGACGCAGCCGCCGTAACGACCGTCGTGGACGGGTGCGGCATTAGTCTAGCTGATGTGAAGGCCGCCCGGGCGCGCTTTGACAGGTTCGCGCCACTGCTGGTGCGGCTGTTTCCCGAACTGCAGGGCAGCGCGGGCCGGATCGAATCGGATTTGCTGCCGGCCCCCGCCATGCAGCGTGCGCTGGATATGCCTTCCTCGGCCGGCGCGCTCTGGATCAAGGCCGATCACAGCCTGCCCGTAGCGGGCTCCATCAAGGCGCGCGGCGGTATTCACGAAGTGCTGGAGTTTGCCGAATCGCTGGCGCTGGAGCACGGCCTGGTGACGCGCGACGCCGACTACGGCGTGCTGGCCGAAGCCCCGGCGCGCGAGCTGTTCGGCCGCTACCAGGTGGCCGTGGGTTCCACCGGCAACCTCGGCTTGAGCATCGGCGTGATGGCGTCGGCGCTGGGATTCCGCGCCGCCGTCCATATGTCGGCCGATGCCAAGGAATGGAAGAAGGCCCGCCTGCGGGCGCGCGGCGTGGCCGTGGTCGAGCATACGGGCGACTACGCGGCCGCCGTGGCGGCTGGCCGGCGCGAGGCCGATGCCGACCCGTACAGTTATTTTGTCGACGATGAGCGGTCGCTGTCGCTGATGCTGGGCTACAGCGCCGCCGCGCTGCACCTGCACGACCAACTGGCCGATGCGGACGTACGGGTCGATGCCGCGCACCCGCTGTTCGTCTACCTGCCCTGCGGCGTGGGCGGTGCGCCGGCCGGCATCGCGTTCGGCCTGCGCCAGCTCTATGGCCCGCATGTGCATCCGGTGTTTGTGGAGCCCACGCAGTCGCCGTGCTTCCTGGTGGAAATGCTGGCGCCGGGCGCGTCGGTGTACGACGTGGGCCTGACCAACCGGACCGAGGCCGACGGGCTGGCCGTGCCGCAGGCGTCGGAACTGGCCGCACAGGCCATGCGCCCGCTGCTGGCCGGCGTCTGCACCGTGGCCGACGACACGCTGTTCGCCAATCTCCATCGCGTACGTGAGGCCGAAGGCCTGCGTATCGAGCCGTCGGCCGCCGCGGGCTTCAGCGGCCCGGCCATGCTGACCGGCACCGAAGCCGGCCGCGCCTACCTGGCGCAGCACAAGCTCGATGGCGCGATGGTCAACGCCACCCATCTGGTGTGGACCACCGGCGGCCTGTTCGTGCCCCCCGAGGAATACGCGCGCTTTGCCGAGCGCGGTGCGGCGCTGGCCGCCTGACTTGTCCCCTGACCCGAATCCGAATCTTTCGATTGCATCGTTGCGGAGCTTCATCATGACCCGTTTGCCTTCCCGAATCGCCCACGCCGTTGTCGCGTGCAGCCTAGCAGCCGGTGCCTCGCTGGCGTTTGCGGACACCTTTCCGTCCAAGCCGATCCAGCTTGTGATTCCATTCCCGCCGGGTGGTGCCACCGACGTGATCGGCCGCCTGGTCGGCAAGAAGCTTGGCGACAAGCTTGGCCAGACCGTGGTGGTCGACAATCGCCCGGGTGCCGGCACCATCGTCGGCGCCAGCTACGTTGCCAAGGCCGCGCCGGACGGCTATACGCTGCTGGCCAGTTCGGGCACCACGTTCACGGTGAACCCGGCCATCCACGCCAAGCTGCCGTACGACCCCGTGAAGAGCTTCGAGCCGATCGGGTTTGCGGGTCGCACCGGCCTGATCCTGCTTGCCAACAAGGACCAGCCCGTCAGCAACCTGAAGCAGCTCGTGGCCGCCGCCAAGGCGCAGCCGGGCAAGCTGACGTACGGATCGTTCGGCAGCGGCACCACGGCCCAGTTTGCGGGCGAGATGCTGTTCAACCTGGCCGGCGTGAAGCTGCTGCATGTGCCGTACAAGGGCAGCGCACCGGCCATGACCGACCTGATCGGCGGACAGATCCCGTTCACGGTGGATACCGTGGCCGCCGCGATCCCGCAGGTGAAGTCGGGCAAGGTCAAGGCCATCGCCGTGACCACGGCCAAGCGCTCCACGCTGCTGCCTGACGTGCCCACGGCCGCAGAGGCCGGCTATCCCGGCATCGATGCCGATACCTGGCTGGCGCTGGTGGCGCCGCGCGGCCTGCCGGCCGACGTCAAGCAGAAGCTGGAAAAGGCGCTGGCCGAAGTGATGGCCGATCCCGACACCCGCAAGGCGCTGACCAACGCCGGCTTCGAACCGCTGGACGGCAATGGCGCGGCGGTGTCGGCACTGATCAGCAAGGAACTGCCGCTGATGCGCGCCACGGCGCAGCGTGCGAATATTACGGCCGATTGAGAAGGTCTCTGGAGACAGCAGTGAACGAAGCACAGAAGACGCTGGTGGCGCGCCCCGCCACCGAGTTGCGGCGCATGATCGGCAGCAAGGAAATCTCGCCGGTCGAGTTGCTGGATGCCTGCATCGCGCAGATCGAACAGGTGAACCCGTTCCTGAACGCAGTGACGGCCACCTGCTTCGAACGCGCCCGCGACGAGGCCCGCGCGGCCGAACGTGCCGTGCTGGATGGCAAGCCGCTGGGCCTGCTGCACGGCCTGCCGCTCGGCGTGAAGGACCTGGAGGCCACCGCCGGGCTGCTGACCACCTATGGCTCGCCGCTGTATCGCGACAATGTGCCGGCCGAAGACAATGTGCTGGTGGCGCGCCTGCGTGCGGCCGGTGCCATCGTGGCCGGCAAGACCAACATCCCCGAGATGGGCGCTGGCGCCAATTCGCGCAACGACGTCTGGGGCGCCACGGGCAATCCGTTCAATCCGAACCTCAATGCGGGCGGGTCGTCGGGCGGCTCGGCGGCGGCGCTGGCGGCAGACCTGCTGCCGGTCTGCACGGGCTCCGACACCGGTGGCTCGCTGCGCATCCCGGCCGCCAAGTGCGGCGTGGTGGGCTTCCGGCCGTCGCCGGGCGTGGTGCCGAGTTCGCGCAAGCTGCTGGGCTGGACGCCAATTTCGGTGGTGGGGCCGATGGGCCGCACCGTGGCCGATGCCTGCCTGCAACTGGCGGCGTCGGCCGGGGTGTCGGCGGGCGATCCGCTGACCTATCCGCTCGATCCGCTGTCGTTCCTGACGCCGATGCCGGTGGACCTGGGCAGCCTGCGCGTGGCGTACACCGAGGACTTTGGCTGCTGCGATGTCGACGACGGCATCCGCCGCACGTTCCGCGAGAAGATCGCCGCGATGCGCCACCTGTTCCGCACCTGCGACGCCATCGATATCGACCTGGGCGAAGCGCACCGCTGCTTCGACGTGCTGCGTGCGGAGAGCTTCGTGGCCGGCATGCGCGACGCCTACGAGCGCGATCCGTCGAAGCTGGGCCCGAACACGCGGGCCAACTACGAGATGGGCGCCCGGATGTCGCTGGTGGACAGCGCCTGGGCGCAGGCCGAGCAGACGCGCATCCTGCAGCGCTTCCAGCAGCTGTATCGCGACTACGACGTGATCCTGTCGCCGACCACGCCGGTGTCGCCGTTCCCGTGGACGTCGCTCTACGCCGAATCGATCAACGGCGTGCGCCAGGAGAACTACTACCGCTGGCTGTCGCTGACCTACGTGGTGACGCTGACCACGCATCCGGCGCTGTCGCTGCCATGCGGCCGCGATCACGCGGGCATGCCGTTCGGCCTGCAGATCGTGGGCGGCTTCCGCAAGGACCACGAGACACTGGGCGTCTCGTACGCGATGGAGCAGGCGTTTGCGGCCATTCCGTCGCTGCGCCGCCCGCTGCCGGACCTGGCCGCGCTCAAGCCGGCCGAGCCCGCGCTGACGTCGATCGTCACCGCGCCGCCGGTGCTCGATGCCAAGGTGAAGCAGGGCAAGGAAGCGTCGGCGGTCTAGTCGCCTGGCGCTGGTTGTCTCCCCTGTCCCGCACGGCGGGAGCGGGGAGACGATCTTCCGTCATTTCCATGTGGCGGAATTAATCGGCTGCGCCAGCCGGGCCATCGGCCTAACCTCCTGTCATACGAAAACGACAGGAGACAACCTTGGCAACCGCAGCAATCCGCGCCGCGCGCCGCCTGGCCGCGCTGGTCTTTCCTTTCGCGGCGATGGCCGCACTGGGCGCCGCCGCCGCGCCGGTGCACGCCGCCTATCCTGACAAGCCCATCCGCATCGTCGTGCCGTTCTCGCCCGGCGGCGGCACCGACCTGATTTCCCGCGCGATGGGCGTCGCCATGGCGCAGGACCTCGGCCAGCCCGTGGTGATCGACAACAAGCCCGGTGGCGGCACCATCATCGGCACGGACAACGTCGCCAAGAGTGCGGCGGACGGCTACACGCTCGTGATGGCCACGTTTGCCCATGCCGTCAATCCGAGCCTGCAGCCCAGGCTGCCCTACGACACCGAGAAGGCGTTCACGCCAGTGATGCTGGTGGGCCGTTCGCCGAACGTGCTCGTGGTGCGCGCCGACAGCCCGTACAAGTCGGTGCGCGATGTGATCGCCGCCGCCAGGGCCAGGCCGGGCGCCATCTCGTTTGCATCGCAAGGCCCCGGTACATCGGCACATCTGGCCGGCGAACTGTTCAAGAGCCTCGCCAAGGTCGACCTGAACCACATCCCGTACAAGGGCGCCGGCCCGGCCATTACCGACCTGCTGGGCGGACAGGTGGACATGATGTTCGCCACCGCCTCGGCCGTGGGCAACCTGCTCGAAGCCGGCAAGCTGCGCGCGCTGGGCGTGACCACCTCGCAGCGCTCGACCAGCCCCGACCTGGCGAAGGTGCCGACGATTGCCGAAAGCGGCGTGCCCGGTTACGCGGCGGAAAGCTGGTACGGCCTGTTCGCGCCCGCCGGCACCCCGCCGGCCGTGGTGGCGCGGCTCAACGCGGCCGCCAGGAAGGCCGTCACCGCCGAAGCATTCCGCAAGCGTGCCGACGCCGAAGGGCTGATCGTCAGCCCGGGCACGCCGGACGAGTTCGGGCGCTACGTCCACGGCGAAGAAACGCGCTGGAGCAAGGTCGTCAAGGACGCCCGCATCACGCTGAACTGAGCCCCCGAACGTCACATCGAATATCACTCCCCATTCACCATGACCCAATACACCCTGATCCAGCTCGAAGTGCGCAATGGCGTGGCCGTGCTGACCCTGAACCGCCCGGAGAAGCGCAACGCCATCAGCGACGACATGCGCACCGAACTGATCGACGCGCTGGAGCGCGTGACCGCCGACCGCAAGATCCGCGCGCTGGTGCTGACCGGCAGCGGCAAAGGCTTCTGCGCGGGCGGCGACGTGGCCGGGATGCAGCGCCGCATGGACGCGCCGCCGGGCGAGGTCGGCTTCAATGGCTGGACGCGCCAGCAGCGCGTGCATCATTCGGTGGCCCTGCTGCACAACATGCCCAAGCCCGTGATTGCCGCGGTCAACGGCGGTGCCAACGGCCTGGGTGCCGATCTGGCAATGGCCTGCGATCTCGTGATGGCGTCGTCGGCAGCCAGCTTCACGTGGTCGTATATCCATCGCGGCCTGATCCCCGATGGCGGCGGCATGTACTTCCTGCCGCGCCGCGTGGGCCTGGCCCAGGCCAAACAGCTGATCTTCGGCGGCCGCAAGGTGGAGGCCGGCGAGGCCCTGCAGCTTGGCATCGCCGACCGGCTCAGCACGTCGCCCGAAGCGCTGGTCGATGAAGCGGTGGCCTGGGCGGCGGAGATGTCGCACGGCTCGGCCACGGCGCTGGGGCTGGGCAAGTCGATCCTGAACCAGACCTTCGAGCTGACGGCCGACCAGGTGTTTGCGCAGGGCAGCCAGGCACAGGGCATCTGCTACACCAGCAGCGAACACCGCGAATCGGTCCTGGCGTTCCTGGCCAAGACCGCCAACAAGGGTTGAGCATCATGGCAGCACATCCTTCCGCCATCGCCCGGCTCGTCAAACCGCGCAGCGTGGCCGTGATTGGCGCGTCCGCCGATCCGAACAAGACAGCCGGCCGCCCGGTGTCGTACCTGACCCGGCACGGCTTTGCCGGCGAGATCTATCCGGTCAATCCGAAGGTCGATGCCATCGACGGCATCCGCTGCTATCCCGATATCGGCTCGCTGCCCCAGGTGCCCGACGTGGGTATCGTGCTGCTGGGTGCCGAGCGCGCGCACCAGGCCGTGCGCGAACTGGCCGAACGGGGCACCGGCGCGGCCATCGTGCTGGCCAGCGGCTATACGGAAACCGGCGACGTGGGCGCCCGGCGCCAGGCCGAGCTGGTGGAGGCCGCGGGCAGCATGCGCCTGCTGGGGCCGAACACGATCGGGCTGGTCAACCTGACCGACAACATTCCGCTGTCGGCCAGCGGTGCGCTCGCCATGGACCATTTCCCGGCGGGCAGCATCGGCGTGGTGTCGCAGAGCGGCGGCATCCTGGGCGCGCTGCTGTCGCGGGCCGCGGCGCGCGGCATCGGGTTGTCCAAGCTGGTGTCGACCAGCAACGAGGCCGATCTGGAACTGGCCGATTTCATCGACTATCTGGCCGACGATCCGGCCACGCGGGTGATTGCGCTGTACGTGGAGAGCGTGCGCAATGTCGAGCGCTTCCGCGCGGCGGCGTTGAAGGCAGCGGCCGCCGGCAAGCCGGTGGTGGCATTCAAGATCGGCCGCTCCGAGGCCGGTGCCCGCGCGGCGGTGTCGCACACCGGGGCCATGGCCGGCGCCGACCGCATGTACGACGCACTGTTCCGCCAGGTTGGCGTGATCCGCGCGCAGACGTTCTCTGACCTGATCGACATTCCGGCGGCGCTTGCCACGGGGCGCGTGCTGCATGGCCGGCGCATCGCCGTGCTGACGTCCACCGGCGGGGCCGGCACATTGGTGTCCGACAGCCTGGGGGTGTCGGGCTTCGAGACGCCCGCGCCCGACGCCCGGACAGCCGAACGGCTGCGCGCGCTGCAGAAGGGGGATCACGCCGCGCTGGATCGCAATCCGATCGACGTCACACTGGCCGGCCTGCAGCCGGACCTGCTGCGCGGCGCGATTCGCGCGCTGCTGGACAGCCCCAGCTACGACGCCGTGACGATCATCGTCGGCTCGTCCGGCCTTGCCATGCCCGGCCTGATGGCCGATGCCATCAACGATTGCCTGCCCGAGAGCGACAAGCCGGTGCTGGCCTACGTAAGCCCGCATGCGCCGCAGGTGGCGGCGGTGCTGAACCAGCGCGGGGTGCCCGCCTTCAGCGCGCCCGAAAGCTGCGCGGTGGCCTTTGCGGCGATGCTGGCGGCTGGCGAGCGGCCGGCGGTGGCGCCCGATGCGTCGCACGCCACTGTCGATCCGGGCAGCCTGCCGTCAGGCTCGCTGGACGAACATGCGGCCAAGCAATTGTTTGCGCGCTTTGGCGTGCCCGGCGTGCGCGAGACGGTGGTGCATGACGCGGCGGGCGCCGAAGCGGCGGCGCGCGAGCTTGGCGGGCGCGTGGTGCTCAAGATCCTGTCGGCGTCGATCACGCACAAGAGCGATGTCGGCGGCGTGGCCGTCAACGTGACGCCCGAGACCATCGGCGCCCGGCTGGCGGCGATGACCGACGATGTGCGCCGCCATACCGGCCACGCGCCCGACCGCTTTGTGGTGCAGGAAATGGTGGGCGGTGGCGTCGAACTGATCCTGGGCACCCATCGTGATGCATTGGGCACGGCGATCCTGCTCGGCATGGGCGGTGTCACTGCCGAACTGTTCCAGGACACCACATTGCGGCTGCTGCCCGAGTCAGGGGGGCTGACCCCTGCCGAAGCGCTGTCGATGGTACGCGAGCTGAAGACCTGGCCGCTGCTGGACGGCTACCGGGGACGGCCAAAAGCCGACGTCGATGCGCTGGTCGATGCTATCGTGGCGTTTTCGCGGATGGCGGCCGCATTGGGGCCGCGTCTGGTGGAAGCCGAGATCAACCCGGTCTTCGTGCTGCCGGCGGGCCAGGGGGTTCGCGCGGCGGACGGCGTGGCGGTGCTCGGCGCGTAACGGATAGGAGAGCGCAGGATGACGGAAGTGGCCGCCAGTGAAGCGGAATCGATCGACAACCTGGCAGCGTCGGGCACGACGGACGTGCGCCAGGCAGCCGGGTTCGTGCACGGGCTGACGCAGCACGGGCATATCCATACCACCGAAGTCGGCGGATGCCGCATCGTGTGGCGCCGCTTCGGCTCGGGACCAGATGTGCTGCTGGTGCATGGCGGCCACGGCAGCTGGCTGCACTGGGCGCGCAATATCGAGGCGCTGGCCGCGCGGCATACGGTCTGGGTCCCCGACCTGCCGGGCTTTGGCGCCTCGGGCGATCCGGCCGATGGCGAGATGTCGACGTTGGTGGCTACGGTGGCCACCGGTTTCGCGCAACTGCCGGTGCAGGGCGCGGTCGACCTGGTCGGTTTTTCCTTCGGCGGCCTGACCGCGTCGTACCTGGCCAGCGCGTTGCCCAACGTGCGCAGCCTGGCGCTGCTGGGGCCGGGCGGGCACGGCGGCGTGCGGCGCCAGACCATCAACCTGGTGGACTGGCGGCGCGCTGGCGATGCGGCCGCGCTGGCCGAGGCGATGCACCACAACGTGGCGGCGTTCATGATCGCGGACCCGGACAGGATCGATGCGCTGGCGCTGCTGGCCTACACCGAGTCGTGCCGGCACACACGCTTCCGCAGCAAACAGATTTCGCGCGCAGGGGGGCTGGCCGCTGCACTGGACAGGTTCCAGGCCCAAGCCCAGGCCGGCCGCCCGGTGCTGATCGCCTATGGCGAGCATGATGTGACGGCCGACCCTGCCGCCGTGCTGGCGGCGCTGGTCGATGGCCGTCCACATCGCCAGGGCGTGGTGATCGATGGCGCCGGGCATTGGGTCCAGTACGAGGCACACGACGCCGTCAACGCCTTGCTGCTGGACTGGCTGGCACGCCAGGCGGGCTGAGCCGGTGGATGCGCAGGATGCGCAGCGCCGGGCGCGCGGCCGCCCGGCCAACCTGCTGGCAAACCGGTCGCTGGAGCGCGGCATCGAGATCCTTCGCGCGTTTCGGCCGGGGTCGGAAGTGCTTGGCAACGGCGAACTGGCCGAGCGCACCGGACTGGCGCGCTCCACGGTCAGCCGCCTGACGCAAAGCCTGGTCGACACGGGATTTCTCCAGTACGACCCGGCGCTGCGTGCCTACCGGCTGGGCGTGCCGGTGCTGAGCCTGGCCCACGCCATGCGCAGCGGGTCGACGGTACTGCAGCTGGCCGCGCCGATGATGCGCGAACTGGCGCAGGCCGAACACCTGAACGTGGGCCTGGCGATGGCCGACCGCGATGAAATGGTGTACCTCGAATCGATCCGCCATGGCCGCAAGGCGTCGCTGCGCAGCGTGGTGGCGGGGCAGCGCGTGCCGATGGCGCAGACGTCGCTTGGACGCGCATGGCTGGCGGCGGCCCCCGAGGCCGAATATGTGGCGCGCATGGCGGCGTTTTCCGGCCATGCGTCGGGGGATGCCCCGGGTCGCGCCGCGCACTGGCCTGCACTGCGGGCCGAGATCGAGGCGGCAGTGGCGCATGTGCGCCAGCACGGCTGGTGCGCGGCCAGCTGGCAGCCCGAGGTGGTGGCGATCTCGGCGCCGCTGGCGCTTGAACACTATCCCGTGCATGTGCTGAACGTCAGCCTGTCCACCCGCGCATCGGTCGCGGAAGTGGCGCGCGAACTGGCGCCCCGGCTGATGCGGCTGGCCGCCGGCATCCGCACCGCCGTGGAGACGGTGCAATCCGAGCCGCTGTAGCAGGCCCGGCTTCCTCCCGGCCGCAGCCTTATCGCGGCGCGGCCGCCCAGCGCCGCACTTCGATGGCCTTGACCGCCACGGCACTGCGCGGCCCCAGCCGCAGGTCTTCCAGCGAGGTCAACTGCACGCCGCCACCAGCGGCCGGCAGGACTTCGCCATCCTGCTCCACCACCAGCATCGCCCCGCGCCCGATCGGCGAGTTGTACAGCTCGTGCCAGGTGAACAGGCACACATAGCCGTCCGCGGCATGCACCGCGATGACCAGCTGCTTGCATTGCGCGCGCGGCAGGCCCTTCATGCCGGCCAGGTCGAGCAGATCGGTCAGCAGCACGCCGCGCTGCTCGTGCACGTCGCGGATATGGCGGCCCGTGAAGCACTCGATCGTGGCCGGGCCGGCCGATGTGCGCGGCAGGGCCAGCAGCGCGTCGCGGTCGAAGCGGCGAACGCCCGGCAGATCGCCCCGGATCTCGATGCAGTCGGAATAGTGGGTGTGCTTGGTGAAGTAGGGGTCGTTCGGGTCTACAGCGGAGACGGCATCAAGGGCGGCAGCGGCAGCTTGCATCGCGATTCCTGGTTGGGATTCCGTGTGGCGGCCCGTTGTCTTTCCGGCCGGCTTCTGTCATCGTTAATCGCTATATACACGATTACATAACGACGGACCAGAGGCAATTTGCGGGAAGGCGTGCATGGTATGCGGCGCGCCGTGGCCCGCCCGGCCACTGGGTTGCCTATGCGATGACCGGCACGCCGCTGACCACCAACGGGTTGGCCCCGCTGGTGATCCCCAATGACGGCAAGGCGGCGCTACGTGTCGAACCTGATCAGTCTCGAGGTGGTGTCGGCGGCCCGATGAACTGGCGCCGCGCGCCCCAGCGGCGCGCGCGCCTGACCAGGTGGTGCCGGTGCCCGCGCAGCAGGGCGCGCGTCAGCACGTCGTCGGCCACCGGCATGATCGCCACCACCAGCAGCAGCGCGGCCAGCGGCAAGGTGGCCGAATAGCCGATGGCACTGAAGGCCTGTGCGCCAACCAGCCCGCCCAGGAAGAACAGCCCCACAAGCACGGCCAGCAGCCGCAGCTTTTGCCGGTCGGCCGTCACGGGGCCCGGCCCCGGGCGGGCGCCGGGGCGTGCCAGGCCGTTCCAGTAGCACAGCTTGCCAAGCTCGATGCCGATGTCGGTCACCATGCCGGTGACGTGCGTGGTCCGGATTTCGGCATTCGACAGCTTGGTGATCAGCGCATTCTGCAGCCCCATCATGAAGCACAGCAGCATCACCGTGGCGGGCACGAACAGCCATTCCATGTCGTCCAGGTGCGTGCCGAGCAGGCCGAAGCCCAGCAGCAGCAATGCCTCGAACAGCAGCGGAATGGCGTACTCGCTGCGCAGCCGCGCGCGGCGCGCCCAGTGGATCAGCATGGCGGAACAGGCCGCGCCGCCGATAAACGACGCCAGCGCGCCAATGCCGTTCAGCACCATGCCGTAGCGATGCAGCACCAGTTCATCGGCGATCGAGGAGACCACCCCGGACATGTGCGAGGTGTATTGATGCACCGCCAGGAAGCCGCCCGCGTTGGCGGCGCCCGCCACGAAACAGAGCACCCGTGCCAGCCGGCGGTTGGACACCGGATTGCGGCGGTGGGCGGTCAGACTGCGCAGATACCCGAGTGGCATGGCGGCAAGGGCGGGGGCGACGGAAGCCCCCATCATACGGCCGCGATGGCAGCGCGTGCATCCCGCTTGCGTACGGGCAGTTGCGCGCCGCAGACAGGCGCCGTAGGGCAGCGCCTGTGGCGCCGCGTCAGGTCAGGCGCGTGTGCGTCACCGATACCACCTTGGCCCATCGCGTGATCTCGCCCTGCAGGAACTGGGTGAACTGCGCGGCGCTGTTGCCAACCGGGTCGAGCCCTTCGCTGGTCAGGCGCTTGCGCATGGCCGGCGAGGCCACGGCCGCTGCGGCGGCGGCCTCCAGTTCCTTTACCGTCTCGGGCGCCATGCCAGCCGGGCCAAGCAGGCCGTACCACGACCGGTAGTCGAAATTCGGGATCACGTCGGCAATCGGCGCCAGGTTCGGAAAGGCCGGCAGCCGCTGCGGGCTGCTGACGCCCAGGCCCTTGATCTTGCCGGCCTGCAGCAGCGGCTGCACGGTGGCGACATTGCCCAGCAGCAGGTCGGCCTGGCTGCCCACCACGTCGGCCACGGCGGGGCCGGCACCCTTGTAGGGCACGCTGACGATATCGATGCCGGCCTCGTGCTTGAGCATCTCGCCGGCCAGGTGGTTGGCGCTGCCCACGCCGGCCACGGCCAGGCTGATCTTGCCGGGTTTGGCCTTGGCAAGCGCAATCAGCTCGCGCACGTTGTTCGCCTCCAGCCCGGGGCGCGCCACCAGGATCAGCGGGGAACTGGCAATCAGCGAGATCGGCGTGAAGTCCTTGATCGGATCGAACGGCTTCTTCTCGAACAGTGCCGGGTTGATGGCATGGCTGGTGTAGCTGAGCAGCAGCGTGCCGCCATCGGGCTCGGCCTTTGCCACGGCCACGGCGGCGATATTGCCGGCCGCACCGCCACGGTTCTCGACGATGAACGGATGCTTGAGGCGCTGCTCCAGGTCGGCCGCCAGCGAGCGGGCGACGATATCGGTGCCGCCGCCGGGCGTGGCGCCGACCAGCAGCTTGGTCACGGACGGGGCCGCGTGAAGATGGGGGGGCAACACCAGCGCTGCGGACAGCAGCGCCAGAAAGTCGCGTCGTTGCATGGGTTGTCTCCGTTTCTCTTTATGAGGCCGGCGCCTCGTCAGGCGGACGCCGTGCGGGGTACGTCGCGGCCGGAGGGCGCCGGCCGTCTGGTTGCGGTATCAGGCGGTGGCGGCCTCCGTGCCGGCGGCGGCCCGATTTCCGGCGCCTGCCGGCCAGGGCATCAGCGGCATGCCCAGCGTGGCGGCCTGGCGCTGCTCGAAGGCATCGAATGCGGCACTGCGCGCGCTGCCCCGCAGGCCGCCACGCACGGCACCGGCGCGCACGTCGGTGAAATAGACGGCCCAGTCATCGGGCAGCGGCTGCGATCCGGGCACGGCCAGCCACAGGCGCAGCAGATGGCGCTTGCGGTCGAATTCCTCGTAATCCTCGAAGTTGGTGCGCGAATGCACGGTCACGTAGTTGTTCAGCAACTGCATGTCACCTTGTTCGAGCTGCATGGCGAAGCAGAGTTCGGGGTCGGTCAGCAGCGTGTCGAGCAGGTCCAGTGCGTCGGTCTGCGCCTGGGTCAGGCGCGGCACGTCGTCAAAGTCGCGCTGCGCGGCCACCACGTTCTTGCGGTTGATGCGGAACGCAAAGGCCGACGGGTGGCTGCCCAGGATCGGCAGCGGGTAATAGGGCGGCTGCGATGGGTCCTGCGCACCCTGGTAGCTGTAATAGAACGGCTGCTGCAGCACGGGAATCAGGTCGGGGCGGCGCTGGGCCACTGCATCGCGCAGGGCGATCGAACTGACCACCTTGCTTTCGCCCCCCGACTTGGCGGCGCGGCGGCAGATCAGGCCGACGATGTCGCCTGAATCGGTATGGAAGTCGAGCCCGGCATTGGTGTTGTAGCCGCGGCCGTTGGTGGTCTTGTAGGCCGCGCCCACGTCGCGCACATCGTTCATGAAATCGCTGGTGCGGTTCTGCGTGCGGGCCACGCCCATATGCAGGCCCATGCCCCAGTAGGCCAGGCGGGTGTCGTCCTCGCTCCAGCGGTCCACCGGAAAGCCCTTGACCAGGCACATGCCCCAGCGGCCCTGCGTGATGTCCACGGCGCGCGCCAGCGCCTGGCGGGCGCCGTCATCGAGCGGAAAGTCGTCACGGGTCATGTCCAGCGGGGCCTTGCCGGCAGCCTTGGCATGCGCCAGGGCGTTGTCGAAGCTGGTCACGTCGGCGGCGGTCAGGCGCACGATCCAGGAAGTGTCGCGCTGGGCATCGGCGGCGAGCCAGGCTTGGGGGCGTTGTGCAGGCATCGGAATCGTCTTCTTTATCGGTTCAGGCTTGGGTTTGAGCGGGGGCTGTGCAGCCTTGCGCGACGTCGTGAAGCCAGTCTATGCTTGCCCGGCACCAAGAAAAAGTGACGTTGTTTGACGTCTTTCATAAGGATTCTTGATGAAGCTGGAAACCTTCGCCACGCTGGCGGCCGTGATCGAGGAAGGGTCGTTCGCGGCGGCGGCGGCCACCATGCACCTGACGCCAAGCGCGGTCAGCATGCAGATGAAGCAGCTGGAGCAGTACCTGGGACAGCCGCTGTTCGACCGTTCCGGCCTGCAGGTGCGGCCCAATGCGCTGGCGCGCGAGGTGGCCGCGTCGATGGAAGGCGGGCTGCGGCACCTGAACACGCTGCGCCGGCGGGCCAGCGTGGCGGTGGAGGGCGTGGTGCGGCTCGGGGTGATCGAGTCGATGCAGCCGGTGCTGCTGCCGGGCACGCTGCGCTACCTGCGCGAGCGTTATCCGCGCCTGACGGTCAAGCCGCTGCGCGGCCGCAGTACCGGGCTGATGGAGATGGTCAAGGCCGGCCAGCTCGACGCGGCCGTCGTGGCGCGCCCCGAGTCGGGCCGCGTAGCCAGCCTGCGCTGGTATCCGGTGGCGACGCGCGAACTGATGCTGATCGCCCCGCCCGACGCTGGCGGCCGCAACGAGTCGCCGGCCGATCTGCTGGCGCGCTATGACTGGATTCGCTATGACCGGGCCACCGTGTCGGGTGCGATGGCCGCGCGCCATGTCCACGGGGTGTTGCCGGACAAGCGCAGTGCGATGGAATTCGACAGCGTGACGGCGATCGTGGCGATGGTCAGTGCGGGCCTGGGGGTGTCGGTGGTGCAGTTGATGGACCCTACGGTGGTCGACCGCTATCCGGTGCGCCGCATCCGCCTGGGGCCGGACGCCCCGGTGCTGCAGATGTCGCTGGTACTGCGCAAGGCCGACGAGGACAGCCGGCTGCTGCAGGCGCTCAGGGAGGCGGTGGAGGCCACGCTGAAGACGCCGCGTACGTAGATGCGCTGGTTTTCGCCCCTCTCCCGCCAGCAGGGAGGGGCGATCAATCCGCCGCCTCGCGCGCCATCAGCAGCCGCACGCTGTCCGCGCGCGTTTCCGCCAGCGCCACCGCCTGTGGAAACAGCGGCTGGCACAGGCGCGTCAGCACGTTGCCCGGCGGCATCTCCACCGCGAGCCGCATGTCGCAGGCGCGTGCCAGCAGCATCGTTTCATGCCAGCGCACCGGCAGTGCCATATTGCGTGCGAGGTCTTCGGCGATCCGGGCCGGGTCGTGCAATTCGCGCGCGGCGCTGGCGCTGAAGTAGCGCAGCGCCGGGCGCCGGCACTGGACGTCGGCAAACGCACGTTGCAGCGCCGCGGCGGCATCGTCCAGCAGCGTGCAGTGCGATGGCACCGCAATTGCCACCCGCTGCGCCGTGCGGGCACCTGCCGCCAGTGCCAGTTCGGCCACGCGGGCCATCGCGGCGTCCGATCCGGCAATCACAAGCTGGGTGTCGGCGTTGTAGTTGGCGAGATGGACCGGCATGCCGGACCGGTGCACGGTGGCGACCACGGCTTCCAGCGGCCCTTGCTCCAGCCCCAGGATCGCGGTCATGCCATAACCGGATGGATAGGCGGCCTCCATCAGCCCGCCGCGCTGTGCGACCAGCCGCACGGCATCGGCGAATGGCAGCACGCCGGCCGTGACCGCCGCCGCGTAGGCCCCGATCGACAGTCCGGCCACGGCATCGGCGGCAGCGCCGTCGTCCAGCAGGGCGCGGGCGCTGGCGACGCCGGCCACCAGCAGGCAGATCTGCACGGAGACGGTGGAAGCCAGATGCGCGGCATCGTCGTGCAGCAGGATGCTGGCGCCCAGCACCTCGCTGGCTTCGGCCAGCGTGCGTGCCACCGCCGGGTGATCGGGCAGCGCGTGGAGCATGCCGGGGCGTTGCGCGCCCTGGCCGGGAAAGGTCAGCAGGGTTGGCATGGGGCGCGCCAGGGGTCTTCGCAGAGCACCGGGCCGGTGTCGGTCTTCAGCAGCACGCGGCCCTGCGTGCGCAGCCGCTCGCGCAGCGCAAAGGCGCCGTACGGGGTAGCCACCTGGATATCGAGCCGCACCCCATCGGTATCGATCAGTGATTGCAGCGCCGCCAGCGTGGCGGTCGAGAGCGGTTCGGGGGCGTCCAGCAGCAGGTCGATATCGCTGCCGGGATGCAGTACGTCGATGCCGGAGGCCAGCGTAAAGCCCACCGCGCCGGTCACACCCCACGGGTGCGGCAATGCGCCAAGCTGGCGCGAAAGCGGGTCCAGCGCGTGCAGCGCGGGAATCTCGTCGCGGCGCGGATGCAGGCGCCAGAAGCCCTCACGCGCGATATCGAATGGCGAGACCACGGTGGCGCACTGGTCGGCATCGATCCAGCCGGCGTGCCGCTGCGCGCGGTTGCGTCCCCGGACGCCGACCGGGATGCGCGGGATGCGCGCAGGGGTAGGCCCGGCCATATCGCGGTCGCGCCGCACCACCAGCGGTGCCTGCGCGAGCCAGTCCGCATCGGCCCAGTCCGGCACATGGCCCGTGGCGATAAACGCCGCGGGATCGCGTAGCCAGATGAGGTCGTGCGGCCGAAGGCGCATGTCAGTCCTTGTCCTGCCATTGGCTGGCCAGCAGCGCGCGGGTCTGGCGCGTGGCGCCGCGGTTTTCGCCCTGCAGGCGGCTGCGCAGGTCGCGTTGCGGGTCGGCGTCGATATCGGCCAGCGCCTCGGCAAGCTGGCCCTGTACGGCGGCCAGGTCCTGCGCGTTGGGCGCGGCGGCATCGTGCACGGCAATCGTGCGCCACAGCAGGCCCAGCGTGGCGTAGTTGTCGAGGTCGTAGGCCATTGGCGGCACGGTGGCGGCAAATGCCTCCAGGTCTTCGACACTGCGCAGCGTGATGCGGGCGGCGGCTTCCTTGCCCATCGCGTGGACCTGTACGCCCGGATCGCGCAGCGCCAGGATGCGGTTGGCCTGATAGCCGTGCGCCAGGAAGGCGCCCGACATCGCCTTGCCCACCAGCAGCGCGATCACGGGATGACCCTGCAGCCGCGCCGTGGCATACGCGGCGGCGGCACTGGCAAGCGCCTGATGAATGCCGAAGGCCTCCTCGCGGCGGCCATAGGCCTGGCTGGGCGTGTCGACGATGGCGACGATGGCGCGCTTGACCGGACGGTCGCGGTCGGCGGCCACGGCCTCATGCACGGCGCGCGCCAGCGACCAGCCTTCGAGCAGTCCCACCTCGCCCTGGCGGGCGCGCGGGAACGGGCTCGCGGCGTCGGGAACCACGGCAATCAGGCGCGCGGCACGGCCAGCGGTTTCCACGTCGGCCACCTGGACCGATGCGGGATAGCCGGGCAGCCGCGCGGCGTTGCCGCCCAGGGCGGCCAGCCAGGTTTCGCCGCGGCTGGTGGCGCTTTGTGCTGCTTGTGCGGGCGTGGCGCTCATTGACGTTCTCCATAGAGGCGGCGCACGGTGGCCGGGTCCGGTTGATGGACGGCATCGCCGGCGGTATAGGTGGCGATGCGCTGCAGGTAGTCGGCGTAACGCTCGCTGCGCGCGGTGTCCTGTACGGGCGCGGTTGCCAGTTGGGCCACCACGTCGCGGATCTCGGCCGCGTCGTCGTCGACATAGCGGTCGGCCAGGCCTGTGGCATGGCGTTGCTCGCCGCCGGTCAGGCCCCAGATGAACGGGCGGTCGCGCGAATCGTATTCGCCCACGCCGGCCTCCTGTTCGATCACGGCCGGGCCGTTCAGGCCCAGGCGCGCCTCGCGTGTGACCACCAGTGCGCTGCACAGGCCGGCGGCAATCGACATGCCGCCAAAGCAGCCCACCTGGCCGGCAATCACGCCGATCACGGGCTGGTAGCGGCGCAGGTCGACGATGCCGGCGTGGATCTCGGCAATCGCGGCCAGGCCCAGGTTGGCTTCCTGCAGGCGCACGCCGCCGGTTTCGAACAGGATGACGGCACGCGTGGGCACGCCACGGCGGTTATCGTCGGCGGCCAGTTCCAGCGCACCGGCAATCTTGGCACCACCCACTTCGCCCAGGCTGCCACCCTGGAACGCGCCTTCGATGGCCAGCACCACGGCGGGCTGCCCGTCGATCCGGCCCTTGGCAACGATCACGCCGTCGTCGCCTTGCGGCACCACGCCCTGGCGTTCCAGCCACGGCGAGGTCAGGCCGTCGAAAGGCCCGGCCAGCTCGCGGAAGGTGCCGGGGTCCAGCAGGGCGCGCGCACGTTCGCGTGCGCCAAGTTCGACAAAGCTCTCGCGCGAGAGCATTACGGCGCGGGTCATGTCGGCTCCTTGCTGTCGAGCGCTTCGAAGGCTTCGGCCAGGCGCATGCCGACCACGCCGGGTGTGGCGCCGAAGTCGTGGATGCGGATCTTCATTGCGGCGCGCGGCTCGGCACTGAACACGCGGTTGAGCTGGGCATCCCAGACACGGCCGTATCCGTTGATCGATGTGGTGACGTCGATCGACGTCTTGCCGGCTTCGCCCGGCTCGATGATCACTTCCAGGTCGCCAGACCCGACCACGCCCACCAGCACGCGGCGCGCGGCCGGGGCGCCGGCGGCGTATTCGAAACGGAGCTGTTCCATCAGTGTTCTCCAGATGGCGCGGCCGGAAGCCCGCCAAGCCGATCAAGAAAGAGGGTGGCGGCCAGCAGGTCGGCGCTGCCGCCGGGCGACGCATGGCGCGCCTGCATCGTCGCTTCGAGTTCATGCAGGCGGCGGCGCCCGGCCAGCGTGCCGATGCCGCCTGCGTCAAGCACCGCGTCGGCGCCGGCCTGCACATCGGCCAGCCCGGCACGGCCGGCGCGTGCCAGCACGCAGGTATCGTCGAGCCGCGCCATGATGGCCAGCAGTGTGTTGACCTGTGCCGTGGGTTCGGCATCGCCGCGTGCGCGGGCCTCGCGCAGCATCGGCAGGCCGATGCCCATCACGTGCGGAAAGCCCGCTTCGGCCTGTTCGCGCGCGCCGCCCACGCCGTAGGCGGCGCGTGCCAGTTCGCCCTTGTTGCCGGTGTGGGCGGGGCGATGCCGGTCGGGCAGGCGGGCGATCACGGCGCCCATCTGCGCGATGGCCTTGGCGTTGGGCACGGTGCCGCGCGTCTTGCCCAGCCAGCCAGCCGCACCGGCCAGCAGGCCCAGGGCCCAGATCGCGCCGCGATGTGTGTTGACGCCGCCCGTGGCGCGCAGCATGGCGGCTTCGGCGTCGCGGCCCAGCGCACCAAGGCGTTCGCGCAGCGCCACGTCGATGCGGCGCGCCTGCTGTCCGGCCAGCGCCATGGCCGTGAAGCTGTCGGCCAGGCTGTGCGCCGAAGCGATCATCAGCGACAGCGACATGTCGGCATGGGCGCCGTTGCCGCGCGCGTCCACCAGCCCGGGCTTGGGCGCCAGCGTGGCTTCGTCCACCAGGACCGTGACGGCCAGGTCACCGATGGCGGCGGCCAGGCCGGACGGCGCGAAGTTGCGACAAGAGGCCGATGGGAGGGGTGCCAGCGCCGCCATCACCAGCTCCTGAAGCGGGCGGGCGGGTTGTAGAGGCCGCCCGACCATTCCACCAGGTCGGCCATGCTGCGCGCGGCCAGCAGCGAGCGCGTGGCCTGCGCGCGATGCACGCCAAGGTCTTCGGGCAGCGCGATCAGGCCGTCGCTGCGCATCTGGCGCGTGGTGGCCGGATCGTGCCGCATGCCGATCGGCGTGACGCCGGCCACGGCGGCAATCATGCGGCGCCGCTCTTCCAGCGAGCGCGCCTTGTAGAGGTAGGCGATGCCTTCCTCGGTCAGCACATGCGTGACGTCGTCGCCGTAGATCATGACCGGCGCCAGCGGCATGCCGCTGTCCCTGGCAACCTGCACGGCATCCATCGATTCCACGAAGGTCGGCTTGCCGCCGGCCTGGAACGTTTCCACCATCTGCACCACGAGCTTGCGGCCACGCGCCAGCGGATCGTCGGTCTCGATCAGGTCCAGCCAGGCAGGCGTGGCGTGGCGGCGGCCGCCGGGGTTGTGGCCCATGTTCGGTGCGCCGCCGAAGCCGGACAGCCGGCCGCGCGTGACCGTGGACGAATGCCCGTCGCCATCGATCTGCAGCGTGGAGCCGATAAACAGGTCCACTGCGTACTGGCCGGCCAGCTGGCACAGCGCGCGGTTCGAACGCATGCTGCCGTCGCGGCCCGTGAAGAACACGTCGGGCCGGGCGGCCACGTAGTCTTCCATGCCCAGTTCGCTGCCAAAGCTGTGCACGCTTTCCACCCAGCCCGATTCGATGGCCGGAATCAGCGTCGGGTGCGGATTGAGCGTCCAGTACTTGCAGATCTTGCCCTTCAGGCCCAGCTGCTCGCCGTAGGTGGGCAGGATCAGTTCGATGGCGGCGGTGTTGAAGCCGATGCCATGGTTCAGCGACTGCACGTTGTGGCGCTCGTAGATGCCGCGGATTGCCATCATCGCCATCAGGATGTGTACCGGCTTGATCAGGCGCGGGTCGCGCGTGAACAGCGGTTCGCAGAAGAACGGCTTGTCGGACTGCACCACGTAGTCGATCCAGGAGCCCGGAATATCCACGCGCGGCAGGTCGGCGGGGTCGTCGACGATCTCGTTGACCTGGGCGATCACGATACCGTCGCGGAACGCGGCGGCTTCCACCAGCGCCGGCGAATCCTCGGTGCTGGGGCCCGTGTACAGGTTGCCGTCGCGGTCGGCCTTGTAGCCGGCCGTCAGCACGATCTGCGGCGTCAGGTCGACATAGAGCCGCGAGTACAGCTCGATATAGGTATGGATGGCGCCCACTTCGAGCAGGCCGTCTTCCAGGAACTGCGAGATCCGCACGCTCTGCGCGCCCGCGTAGGCGAAGTCCAGCTTGCGGGCGATGCCGCGCTCGAACAGGTCCAGGTGTTCCACCCGGCTCACGCTCGGGATGATCATGTGCAGGTCATGCACGCGCGACGGATCGGCCTCGGCCAGCGCGCGCGACAGGAAATCGGCCTGTTTCTGGTTGTTGCCCTCCAGTACCACGCGGTCGCCGGGGGCGGTGATGGTCTCCAGAAAGCGCACGATGTCGCCGGTGGGCACCACCTTGCCCGTGGCGATCTTCGCGCCCAGGTCCTGGCGGCGCCGTTTCTCGGTGCGGCGCGTGTCCCATTGTCGTTCCGGTATCGGATTCAGCATGACGTCTCCGGTGTGCTGCGGTCGTTACGGCAACGATAGGCCACGAGGCGGCGGGCGAACAATCAACGTCGGCGACGGACCGTTACGGCGGGCGTAACTAAACGCTTGAGCGGAGGGTAACCAAACGATTAACCGGACCGTAACGATCCTGCGCCACTGGTTGATTGATGCGGCGCGCCACCGTTCCTAGAGTTGTCTGCAAATGTCCGCCCCACCGGGGAAGCGGCGACGACAACACCAACTGGAGACAACCATGATCATCTACGGAACCGCGCTACTGGCCATCTGCCACCTGGTGGGCCTGTATCTGGGCGACCTGCTCGGCGCCGCCATCGGCGTCAAGTCGAATGTGGGCGGGGTGGGCATCGCCATGCTGCTGCTGATATTCATCCGGCTCTACCTGCACGACCGTGGCCTGATGCCGAAGGAGACCGAGGCAGGCGTGGGCTTCTGGGGCGCGATGTATATCCCCGTGGTGGTGGCGATGGCGGCCCAGCAGAACGTGGTGGCTGCGCTGCGCGGTGGCCCGGTGGCCGTGCTGGCGGCCATCCTGGCCGTGGCGGCCTGTGCCTGCCTGATTGCGCTGCTCAGCCGCACCGGCGACCACGAGCCGCTGCCGCCGCTGCCGGCCGAAGCCGTTTCGCAATAAGCCAGGAGACCGCCATGACGATTGCTGCTCCGGCCATGATGTTCGACAACGTCCTGCTCCACAACGGCCTGGTGACGGCCTTTGCCACCGTCGGCATTGTGATGTGGGTGTCTTCCCAGATTTCGAAAAGGCTGACGAAGGGGCGCCTGCACGCGTCGGCCATCGCCATCATGATCGGCCTGGCGCTGGCCTATTACGGGGGCGTGGTCACCGGCAAGGAAAAGGGCCTGGCCGATTTCGCGCTGTTCTCGGGCATCGGCCTGATGGGCGGCGCCATGCTGCGCGACTTCGCCATCGTTGCCACGGCCTTCGAGGTGCAGGTGCGCGAGGCCCGCAAGGCGGGCATGGTGGGGGCCGTGTCGCTGCTGCTGGGTACCGTGGTGCCGTTCATCGTCGGCGCGCTGGTGGCGCGGGCGTTCGGCTACAGCGACGCGGTCAGCATGACGACCATCGGCGCCGGCGCGGTGACCTATATCGTCGGCCCTGTGACCGGCGCGGCGCTTGGTGCCAGTTCGGATGTGATTGCGCTGTCGATTGCCACCGGGCTGATCAAGGCCATCATCGTGATGGTGGGCACGCCGTTCGCGGCGGGCTTCCTGGGCCTGAACAATCCGCGCGCCGCCATGGTGTTCGGCGGGCTGGCGGGCACGGTCAGCGGCGTATCGGCCGGACTGGCCGCCACGGATCGCAGGCTGGTGCCCTATGGCGCGCTGGTTGCCACGTTCCACACCGGACTGGGCTGCCTGCTGGGGCCGTCGGTGCTGTTCCTGGCGACCAAGGCGATTGTGGGCGGTTGATCCGGCTGATCAGCAGGGCGCGCGGCCGCCGGCCTGCGTCAGCATGCGGCAGACCGCCGCCAGCGCCAGCAGGTTGGGGTCGCGCTCGCGGCGGCGCAGGAAACTGAGCCCGATGGTCTGCTTCATGCCGTAGTCGGCGGTCAGCGGCACGAAGGCCACGTTGCGCGCGAACACGTCGCGCACGCGGCCGGGCAGCAGCGAGTAGCCGATGCCGCCGCCCACAAGGTTCATCAGCGAGAAGATGTCGCCCACCTTCATCACCACGTTGGGCGTGAAGTCGGCAATGCGGAACGCCTCGGCAAAGCCGCTCGATGTCACGAATCCGTCGCCCAGCGACACGAACGGCTCGTCGCGGCACTGGCGCAGGTCCACCGCGGCCAGCCTGGCGTAGTGCGAATCGGCCGGCGTGGCAAAGAAGATGTCGTCCTCGAACATCGGAATCGACTCGATTTCGGCGCTGGGCTCGGGCAGCCCCATCAGCGTGGCGTCGATGGTGCCCTGGCGCAGCTTGTCGAGCAGATCCGCGTTGGAGCCCAGCACCAGTTCGGTCTGCAGTTCGGGGCGGCGCATCTTGATACCGATCACCACCTGCGGCACGGTACGGATCGTCAGCGAATAAAGCGAGCCGATCTTGAGCTGGTCGGCCGAATAGCCGGCGGCCTCGCGCGTCACGCGCACGCCGTCGGCCATGGTCTTGAGCACGTCGCGCGCCACATCGGCCAGCACGTGGGCCGCCTCGGTGGGCAGCAGATTGCGGCCCTCGTGGCGGAACAGGGCGCAGCGCAGCCCTTCCTCCAGCGAATGCAGGGCCCGGTGCACGCTGACGGTGCTGACTTCCAGCATCTCGGCGGCCTTGGCAAGGTTGCCCGTGTCCATGAACGCGAGCAGCGCTTCGAGCTTGCGGAACGTGATGTCTTCGCTGATGCGTTCGGGCATGGCGTGGGGGCGGCGGGACGGAAGTCAGGACAGGCCACGATGATCGCACACCGGGGCCCTGCGATGTGCATGGGGCACGTGGCGGAACGCTTGCGCCGGCCAATTATTTCGCCCGATGTCACCAGCCTGGCATGACATATCCCGACATGAATGGCAGGGCGACAGCCGCCGGTCGGCATCCTAGAGTTCACCCCGTCGACGCGGCACCGCGCGTCAAACGAATCGAACCGAGAGGACACACACCATGGCCAACCGCCTCCTGATCGCCGCAGCCGGATCGCTGATGCTGCTTGCCAATGCCTCGGCCTTCGCCTGGAGCGGTGGTCATTTCAACGCCTATACGCCGCGCGGCGAGTTCAGCGGCGGCCATGCCATGTCCTGCGGCGGCGGCAGCTGCTCGCATGCAGGCGGGGCCGTTGGCCCGTGGGGCAGGACGGCCACCAACACCGGCACCGTGACGCGCACTGCACCGGGCCAGTTCTCGAACACCGGTACGGCGGCAGGACCGAACGGTCGTTCGGTGCAGCACGACGGCAGCACCAGCTGCACGGGCGGCACCTGCAGCCATAGCGGCGACATGACCGGCTCGAACGGCCGCACGGCCAGTACCAATGGCAGCGTGACGCGCGACGGCCCGGGACAGTACAACTCGTCGGGCACCGTGACGGGCGGCAATGGCAACAGCTGGAACCACGCGGCGGCGACGAACTGCGCCGGCAACACATGCGACCGGTCCGGCACCGTCAGCAACAGCGATGGCGGCAGCGTCACCCATGCCGGCAGCGCCACCCGCGTGGCCCCGGGCGTGGTGACCACGGGCGGCGGCAGCACCGTCTACCACGGATCGACTGTCAGCACTGGCAGCACGGTGGTGGTGGGCGCGGCGCCGGTCCATGTGGCGCCGCTTCCGCCTGTCACCGTGGTGGCACCGGCCCCGGTGGTGGTGCCGCCGCCCGTACCCGTGGCGGTGGTCGCCCCGGCACCTGCCGTGCTGCCGCCGCCTCCGCCGCCGGTCGTGGTGCCCGCACCTGTGGTGGTGACGCCGCCCCCGCCGGTGCGCGTGGCACCCGTCGTGGTGGCCCCGCCGGTTTATGTGGCGCCGGTTCGGGTGGCCGTCCTGGTACCGGGCCACTGGGTGGGCCGCGTCTGGGTGCCGGCGCACTACGCCTGACCGGGCCATGGTCACACCCACGATTTTTTTACTCACCGGCCAGGGGCAGAACGCCAGGCGCCGGCAAACCAACGGAGTCGCATCATGAAGAAGATGATCACGGTAATGATCTTGTGTATTGTTTCTGCAGGGGCCAGCGCGCAGGGCCTGGCGGGCGGTGGCGGAGAAAGCCGCATGGAACGTACCGAGCAGGTGCTGTCGCAGTTGCAGACGCGCTTTGTCCACGCCAATACCACGCGTGACGGCAAGCTGACGCGCGAACAGGCGCAAGCGGGGATGCCGATGGTGGCGCGGCACTTCGACGAGATGGATACGCACCACGCGGGCTACCTGACGCTGCCGCAGATCGAGGCGTTCATGGCCCAGCGCATGCGGTCGCATTGATGGCGCAACCGTGAAGGGGCAACGCCAGGCGGCGGGTCAGTCCAGCATCAGAACCATAAGAACCGGAGGGACGCCATGGAGCAGGGACACCGCATCATCGTGCTCGACGACGAGGCCGAGCTGCGCAACATGCTGCAGCGCTTTCTGACCGGCCATGGCTTCCAGGTGCGGGCCGTGGCCGACGGCAAGCAACTCAACCGCTACCTGCAGCGCGAGCCCTACGACCTGCTGGTGCTCGACCTGATGATGGAGCCCGAGGACGGGCTCACGATCTGCCGCCGGCTGAGGGCCGAAGGCCAGACCCTGCCCATCCTGATGCTGACGGCCAAGGGCGACCCGGCCGACCGCGTGGTGGGCCTGGATACGGGCGCCGACGACTACCTTGCCAAGCCGTTCCTGCCCGACGAACTGGTGGCCCGCATCCGCGCACTGTTGCGGCGCCAGAAGATTGCCGCGGGCGACCCGACGGTGACCAGCCAGACCCTGAGTTTCGGGGAATTCCGCTTCGATGTCGGCAAGCAGACGCTGACACGCGGCGGGGCACCCGTCGAGGTGCACTCGGCCCAGATGCTGTTGCTGCATGCGCTGGGGTCGTCGCCCAATCGCGCGGTCAGCCGCGAGAACCTGCTGGCCCGGGCCCGCGGCCGTGACCATGACGCGCTGGACCGCAGCATCGACGTGCAGATCCTGCGGCTGCGCCAGATCGTCGAGGAAGATCCGTCCAAGCCACGCTTCATCAAGACCGTCTGGGGCGTCGGCTACATGCTGGTGGCTGGCGTGGACGCATGATGCGCCACGTGCTGCCGCGCTCGCTGCTGGCGCGCAATATCGTCCTGCTGGTGATCCTGGTGTTCCTGACACAGGCCTGTTCGCTGTTCGTGCTGTTGCACTATGTGCAGCGTCCGCGCGTGGAGCGCGCCGCCGCCGTGTTCTCGCACTACGTCACGCTGATGGACCGCGCGCTCGGCTCCATGCCTGCCGGCGAGGCCCAGGCGGCCGTGGCACGCATGGGCGGCCAGAGCGAGCCGCCGCCCGGCGAAACGCCCGGCGCCGATGCCGCCCACCTGTTCCGCACCTGGCAGCGCGATGTGTTCATGCGGGCGCTGCGGCGCGATCTGTCACGTGATACCGATGTGCGCTGGCAAGGCAGCGACGAGGACGAAAAGCTCTGGATCCAGGTGCACGCCGCCGGATCGCCCACATGGATCGCGCTGCCGATGACGGCCGATGCGCAGGCCAGCGGCATCACGGCCGCCATTGCGCTGTCGGCGGCGCTGGCGCTGCTGGCGGCGCTGACCGGCTACCTGCTCCAGCGCCATATCAACCGGCCGTTGCAGGATCTGGCGCAGGCGGCCAACCACATCCATGCGGGGGATATGCCCGATGACCTGCCGACCCATGGGCCCACCGAAATCGCCGAGGTCAGTCGCGCCTTCAACGACATGACCGAGGCGCTGCGCCAGGCCGAGAAGACGCGCGCGCTGATGCTGGCGGGTGTCTCGCACGACATCCGCACGCCTCTGACCAAGCTGCGCCTGGCCATGGCGATGACATTGCCGCGAGGCACCGACGATGCGTTCGTGGCATCGGTGGAAGGGTATCTGGACCACATCGACATGATCCTGCAGCAGTTCATGGACTACGCCGGCAGCGGCGAGAAAGAGGCGCCGCAGCCGGGCGACCTCAATGCGCTGGTTAGCCAGCTGGCGGCCGATTTCGCCGGGCTGGGGCACGAATTCGAGCTTGACCTGGGGCCGCTGCACCCGGTGGTGTATCGGCCAACCAGCATGTTGCGCATGCTGATGAACCTGATGCAGAACGCGATCAAGTACGGCAAGACGGGCCTTTTCGTGCGCACCTGGCAGGACGGCCGGCAGGCCCATGTGGCGATCTGCGACCGCGGCACGGGGCTGGGAGCGGCCGAACTGGAGCAGCTTCGCGCACCCTTCAGCCGGGGCCGCAATACGCATGGCGAGGGTGGCACGGGCCTGGGGCTTGCCATCGTCGACCGCATTGCGCGGCTGCACGGCGGTGCGCTGTCATTCCGCGAACGCGAAGGGGGCGGGCTGGAGGTGGTGGTGTCGCTGCCGGCGTGATATCGAATGACTCGGGGCTGATGGCGCGGGCGGGGCGTCGGCACGTATCTGAATCGTCCGATCTGAAACGGTTGGAAACGATCGGCAGCGGCAGAAGCCGGGCAGAGGCCCTGTTGCGTCCTTTTCTTTTTCTGACGCCTCAGATACATTGGCATTTCCTGATTTGCCTGAAATGCCGTGAAACACTACACACGCGAAAACTTCCAGCTAACGCAAAGTGTCGGCTTTCACCTGAACCGGGCACGTAACAGCCTGCTCATGGAGATGGACGCCGCGCTGCGCCCGCTGGATATCACCGCCCAGCAGATGGGCATCCTGCTGTCGCTGATGCGCGGGGCGGCCAGCACGCCGCTGGAGGTGAGCCGGCTGCTGGGCATCGACACCGGCCTGATGACGCGCATGCTGGACAAGCTCGAAAACAAGGGCCTGCTGCAACGGCAGCGCAGCGACGAGGACCGGCGCGTGATCCATCTGATCCTGACCGACAAGGGCAGGGACGTGGCGGCGCAGCTGCCCCATATTGCGCCGGAAGTGCTGAATCATCGCCTGCGCAATTTCTCCGAGGGCGAGTTGAACGAGTTCATGCGGCTGCTGCAGAAATTCGCGGACGGCAGCTGAGGCCGCCGTCCAGGTTCATGCCTGGGCGCGCGCCGGAGCCGCCTGGCGGACGGTGAAGTCCGCGACGAATGCCACGGCCATGGCTACCGCGCCGCACGCGAAGATCAACGCGTAGTTCTCGTGAGTGTGCGAGAACAGCCAGGCGTAGCCATAGCCGCCCAAGGCCTGGAACAGTGCAAACGATGCCGTCGCGCGGCTCCAGGCGGCGCGTTGCGCCGTGGGATCGTGCGGCAGCAGTTCCTGCACGCGGCCCAGCACCATCGGCACGATGCCCGGGGTGAAGGCGCCAAGCACGATCGTTGCCGCCCACAGCGCCACCGTTTGGTGCGACAGCGCCAGCAGCCCCACCGCCAGCCCCTGCAGCACCATGGCGATCCGGTAGCCGCGGCCGAAGCCGATCCGGCCGCCCAGCCAGCTGCTGACCACCGGGCCGGCAATCGCGGCGATGCCATACAGTACCCAGTATCCGGCGCCCACCGACGCACCCTGGCCCAGGCCGCGTGCCACGTAATCGACCAGCAACATCATGGCCGGCACCAGCCCCAGCGCATTGGCCGCGTACTGGACGTAGATCACGCGCAACGTGCGCCGATGCGAGGCCAGCGCGCCGTCGGCCGCATGGTGGCCCGCCGGGGTGGCTGCCGGCATGCCTGATGGCGCGTCGGTGGCGGGCCAGCCCGCCCAGCTCAGTGCGGTGAGCAACAGCGCCACGGCGCCGAGGCCGAACCACGTGGTGCGCAGCCCGAGCCTGAGCAGCTCTGGCACCAGCGTGCCCGATGCGGCGATGCCGAGACCCAGGCCGAGGAAGATCATGCCGCTGACAAAGGCGCGTCGTGCCGGCGCGATATGCGGCAGGATGGCCGTGGCAACCAGCACCATGATCGCGCCGCCCGACAGGCCCGAGAGAAAGCGCCAGACGAAGAACCAGCCCACCGACAACGGAAACGCGCAGGCAAAGAATGCCGCCGTGACGGCCACCATCAGCCAGCGCAATGCATGGCGGTTGGACAGGCGCGCGGCCAGCGGGCGCCCCAGCAGTGCGCCAGCCAGGTAGCCGGCAAAGTTGGCGGCACCCAGCGTGACCGTATCGGCCGCGCTGAACCAATGGGCCTGGATCAGCGACGGGATCAGCGGCGTATAGGCAAAACGGGCCAGGCCGATCGCCACCAGGCTGGCGGACAAACCGGCAAACGCGGCATGGAGGGCGCGCGTGTCGAGCGTCCGGGCGTCGGGCAGGGGGCGCGGAACCGGGGCGGCGGGGCAGTCTTGTGACATGGATCTTCCTTCGCGAATGTCGAGGGCGAACGTCTCCGCCACGCGGCGGAAGGCCGCGCGGGGTACGTGCGAATCAATGGGAGGGCCGGGGCTGGGTTGCTAGGCCGGCGGGCTGTCTGCTGCCTGCAGGCCCAGTGACGCCAGCGCGGGGCGCACCGAAGCCTCCAGCAGGGCACGATCCGGCATCACGCGCGACAGCACGCGCATGCCCACCTGCAGCGACAGCAGCATGGCGGCCGCATCGCCGGGAGCATGGCTGGCTGCGATGGTGCCTTCGGCCTGCGCGGCCCGAATGGCCCGTTCGAAGAAGGCCCGCAGCAGTGCCAGTTCCAGCGCTACGGCAGCCTTCAGTTCGGGGTCTTCGTTCGAGGCTTCCAGCGCCGTGTTGATCAGCATGCAGCCACGGTGCGGCAGTTCGGTGGCACCGCGTTCGACGCTTTCGGCAAAGAACTTCACCAGCGCCTGTGCGGGCGGATAGCTGGCTTCGATGCGGGCGATGCGCTCGCGCAGCGTACGGTTCAGGTAGTCGTCCAGTGCCTGCATGAACAACTGCCGCTTGTCGCCAAACGCGTTGTACAGGCTCGGCTGCGTCAGGCCCATTGCCTGGGTCAGTTCACGCGTGGACGTGGCGTGATAGCCCTTGGCCCAGAACGTCGCCTGGGCGGCGGACAGCGCCGCGTCCGCATCGAATTGTCGGGGTCGTGCCATGGTGGATCTCGTTTTGTATCGATCTGTATGAAACCGTGGAAGCGATTATAGATCGATCGCTACAAAACGCAAGCGGCCCATTGCACGTTGCGGCAGGGCAGGTCTTCACTATTCGTGAAGTGGTCTTCTTGAAATGTGACTTGGCTGCGATGGCCTGCCGTCTCTATATTCCTGCGGTTCCATGCACGGCTTGGCCCACAGGGAGACACAAGAACATGATCAAGATCTGGATGGCGGCGGGCGCCGCTTCGGCAATGCTGCTGGCGCCGGGTGCCCATGCGCAGGCAACCACGCAGTCGACCGATCTGCACGTGATGATTTCTGGCGGATTTACGGCTGCCTATCAGAAGCTGGCGCCAGACTACGCGGCGCAGCGCGGCGCCCGGCTCCACACCGAACACGGGCCGTCGATGGGCAAGTCTCCCGAAGCCATCCCGAACCGGCTGGCGCGTGGCGAACATGCCGACGTGGTCATCATGGTTGGCTATGCGCTGGACGACCTGATCAAGAAGGGTGTGGTCGATCCGCAGTCGCGGGTGGAACTGGCGGATTCGCGCATCGGCATGGTGGTGCGCCAGGGCGCGACAGTGCCCGATATCCGCACGGTCGAAGCCCTGCGCCAGACGCTGGTGCAGGCCAGGTCGATCGCGTATTCGGACAGCGCCAGCGGTGTCTACGTGGAGCGTGAACTGTTCGCGAAGCTTGGCGAGCCGTCGCTGGCGGCCAAGGCGAAGAAGGTGGAAAAGATCCCCGTGGCGTCGACGGTGGCAAATGGTCAGTACGAAATCGGCTTCCAGCAGGTGGCCGAACTGCTACCCGTGCCGGGTGTGACGTTTGCCGGCCGCATTCCCGAGGAGGTGCAGTCCGTCACGCGTTTTGCCGGCGGCGTGCCGGTCAGGGCAGACCACCCGGCCGAGGCCAGGGCCCTGCTGGAATACCTGGCGGCGCCTGCCGCACAGCCCGTGGTGAAGGAAACCGGTCTCGACTCCGTGCCGCACTGACATCGACACCGCTTTTAAGGGCCAGGCGCATGCGCCTCAGTCATTGCCCGGGGCCGGTCCATGCCGGCCCTTTTTCATTGCCCGGCTGTCTCGAACCGCGACGCACGCGGTGCCACTTGCATTAAGCAAATGTGATGTTGTGGGAATTGTCTTACGAATGTTTCAGCAGCGGACTTCTGCTTTGCCGGGGTGGCAAAACATAACCTGCAACTACAGCAGGGCCACAACGCAATCCAGCGGTTTCATCGCGGAGATTGCCGGGCCTGACAGGTATCCACCTCGAGAAAGGAGCACGACATGATCGCAAAGAAGTGGCTGAGTGCAGCAGTATGTTCGTTGATGGTGGCCGCGCCGATGGGCATGGCCTATGCGCAGGCTGGCTCGAAAGCGGACTATGACGCCGCCGTGAAGCAGGCCGATGCCGATTACAAGACGGCCAAGACCAAATGTGACGGGATGTCCGGCAATGCCAAGGACGTCTGCAAGGCCGAAGCCAAGCGCGACCATGACGTTGCCAAGGCCAATGCCGAAGCCAAGCGCGACGGTACCGAGAAGGCCCACGCCAAGGCCATGAAGACCAAGGCCGACCGCGACTATGACGTGGCCAAGGAAATGTGCGACGACAAGAAGGGCAACGACAAGGACGTGTGCGTGAAGGAAGCCAAGGCATCGCACGAACGCGCCCTGGGCGAGGCCAAGGTCGACAAGGCCGCCGCCACCGGCACCAGCACCGATGTGGCCGAGGCTCGCGCCGATGCCCGCAAGGACACTACCGACGCCGCCTACAAGGCTGACAAGGAAAAGTGCGATGCGATGTCCGGCGATGCCAAGGACAAGTGCCAGGCCAACGTAAAGGCCAAGTACGCCAAGTAAGACTGCCCGGATGACACGGGCAACGCGCGAACCGGCACGTACGTGACGCCGAAACGCAGATGATCCACAGTCCACTGACACGAAGGAGCCAGATATGAACTGGGACCAGATCGAAGGTAAATGGGATCAGGCCAAGGGCAAGATCAAGGAAAAGTGGGGCAAGCTGACCGACGACGACATCACCGTCATCAACGGCAAGCGTGACCAGCTGGCCGGCCGGATCCAGGAACGCTACGGCTATACCAAGGAACGGGCGGAAGAAGAAATGAAGGCCTGGGAACGGGACGCACGCTGGTAACCCGGCGTGCCCCGGCCCTCAGGGCCCAGGCACGCGTCATGCGCGGACACGCGTGACGAAGACAAGGCGGAGCCTCAGGGCTCCGCCTTTTTTATGCCTGCACGCGACCCACTGAGACTGTGACGCGATTGTCGAAGATTTGTAACAGCGTCAACGCATAATATTTCAACGCGTTACGGATTATTACTAGCCGGCCGCCACCCCACGAATTCTTCCAATAAAGGGCAGGTCGGCGCGCGTCGCGCCGGATTTCGCCAGCGACGGCGAGGGTCGTCATTGCGTGCCAAAGGTATCGTAGATCAAGGTCTGCTGGATCCAGGTCTCATAGAATCGCCGGCACGCCAACCAGGGGAGCAGTCAGTCGTGCATGGACCAGTCTCATGTCTGCAGGGCCTTCAGAGCCACGCAGGGGGAATCCTTTACCTGTTGCCGGGCGATTATGTGCGCTATCTGGGCACGGTCGCTTCGATTTCAGCATTTTGCTATCCCACCGGCAGCCGCAAATGGCTGTCGCGCCGGATCAAGCTTGTGGCGCTTTCGGCCGTCAGCCGCAGCGCCACCCAGCCGTGGCTGCGCGCCGCGTCGTCGTGCGCGTTGCTGCAGCGCGTGATCGCCGAGCGCCCGCTGGTGCTTGAAAAGCCGTTCCGGCCGCTTGGCGCCTATGGGTTGTGCTTCGGCGAGCGTGCCCGGCTGGTGCTGGAGCACTTTGCCGTCATGCACGAGACATTGCCGGTGTGTGTGTGCGACCGCATCTACCTGAGCGGCGGGCTGGACTGGACCTTCGGTGACGGCCGCTACACGCTGCGGTTGACCGACTCCGGGCCCAATCCCAAGGAAGGCGAACTCGGGCTGTACTGGATCGATAACGAAACCGGAGCCAGCCTGGCGCAACTCAGCTTTTACCTGCGACGCGCCGCCGAGGGCGTGGAACTCTATATAGGCGGGTTGCAGGGGCCGATGAATCACGCCAGCCTGGACTGGATCCGCGCTGCCACCAAGGCGTGCGAAGGACTTCGGCCCAAGGACGCGCTCATGCAGGCGCTGCTGGCGCTGGCCGGTCAGGTTGGAGCAGGCCGCATCGTGGCGGTATCGCGCGCCAATCACGTGGGGCGCCAGCGGCACCGGCCCCGCGAGATCCAGGCCGACTACGAAAGCTTCTGGATGGAATACCACGGCACGGCACTGCCCAACGGCGACTTCGAGGTGCCGGTGCAGCAGCCCGAGCGCGACATTGCCGAAGTGGCGTCGAAAAAGCGTTCGGCCTGGCGACGCAAGCAGGCGCTGGCTGCATCGATCCGCCAGGCGGTGGGCCTGGGCCTGCGTCCGCAGGCCGACGCGGCGAGCAACGACGGGTTTGCGCTGGCTGTTGTGCCGGCGGCCTGAGTCGCGTCCTTGCCGCGGCTGGGCGCCCCCGGCCCGCAGGGTGGAACGGGTGGGGCGTAAACCCTAGTAGTCTAGCCAGCTAGACTTTTAATAGAGTCCGGTATCGGCCTGATGCGCCGGTGCAGTCATGCGCCGGCATCGGCCGCGCCATGTCGCACCCGATGCCGGACGCCACCGACCTTCTTTCCCGCAGCCGCGAGCCCGTCTACCTGCAGCTCGCCACGATATTCCGCCGACAGATCGAAAGCGGCGCGTGGCGCCAGGGCGAGCAGCTGCCATCGCTCGATGCCCTGTGCCGCCAGTACGGCGTGGCGCGCATGACGATGCATCACGCCATTTCCCAGCTCGATGCCGAAGGGCTCGTGGCGCGCTCGCGTGGCCGCGGCACCTTCGTCAAGGCCGCCGGCCGTGCGCGCCGGCCGCTGGCGTTGCCCATCAGCTGGGACCAGGCCGTGGCCGTGGGCGATCAGCTATCCACCGAAGCCATGGTGGAATCCACCGCCGACGTCGCCCTGCCCGACGATCTGGGCATGCCTTGCGACGGCCGGCGGGCCGACGCCTACCATTTCCTGCGCCGCGCGCACCGGCTCGAAGGCCGCCCCTTTGCCGTGGGAGAGGTCTATATCGCCGCCGATGTGTTTGCGCGCGAGCCCGAGGCGTTCCGCCAGGGCGCCTCGGTCCCGGTGCTCGACCGTTTTCCCGAACTCAAGGTCAATGCCGCCCGGCAGCGCCTGTCCATCGTGCCGGCCGGTGCCGAGTGCGCCGGCGCGCTGGAACTGGCCGTGGGCGCGCCCGTGGCCGAACTGCGCCGCTTTGCCTGCGTGGACGATGTGATCGTCTATTACGCCCGTATCGAATTTCCCACCGAGTACGTCTGCCTGGATTTCGACCTGCTCGCCAATCGTTGCTGACAACCGCCAACCCGCACGGAACCCCAAGATGGAGACACAAGACAAGATGAACGGCGCAGAAAGCCTGGTGAAGACGCTGCTGGCCTGTGGCGTGGACACCTGCTTTGCCAATCCCGGCACGAGCGAGATGCACTTCGTGGCCGCCCTCGACCGCATTCCCGGCATGCGCTGCGTGCTGGGCCTGTTCGAAGGCGTGGTGACGGGCGCCGCCGATGGCTATGCGCGGATGGCCGACAAGCCCGCCGCCACGCTGCTGCATTGCGGGCCCGGCCTGGCCAACGGCCTGGCGAACCTGCACAACGCTCGCCGCGCGCAGACGCCGATCGTCAACATCATTGGCGACCAGGCCACGTACCATCGCCCGCTCGACGCGCCGCTGACGGCCGATACCGAAGGCTGGGCGCGGCCCGTTTCGGTGTGGACGCGCACCGCCACGCATGCCGCATCGGTGGGTGCCGATGCGGCGGTGGCCGTGCAGGCGGCGCGCGGCGCGCCAGGTGGCGTGGCCAGCCTGATCCTGCCATCCGACGTATGCTGGGATGACGGCGGCCAGGTGGCGGCGCCGCTGCCGCCGCTGGCCGTGCCGAAGGTGTCGCCGGATGCCGTGCAGAACGCCGCGCGCATCCTGCGCAGCGGCCAGCCCACGCTGATCGTGCTGGCAGGCAGTGCGCTGCGCGAAGGCGCGCTGGCCGATGCCCATCGCATCGCGGCAGCTACCGATGCCCGCCTGATCACGCCGATGTCGAACTCGCGCGTGACGCGCGGCAGCGGCCGGCTGGCAATCGACCGGATTCCGTACTCGGGCGACGCTGCCCGCCAGAAGCTTGCCGGCATCCGCAATGTGATTCTGGTGGGCGCGCCGACCCCGGTCACGTTCTTTGCCTATCCCGGCAAGTCGCCGCGGCCGTATCCGGAAGATGCGGCGCTCCATGTGCTGGCCCGCGCCGAGGAAGACCTGGGCGAAGCGCTGGCGCGCCTGGCCGATGAACTTGGCGCCCGCAATGCGCAGCTGCCTGCCGCTGCGGCCATGCCGGTGGAAGCGGCCAAGGGTGCCATCACGTCCGAAGCCGTGGCCCAGTCGCTGACCGCGCTGCTGCCCGAGCATGCGGTGGTGGTGGAGGAAAGCGTGAGCTTTGGCCGCGCGTTCTATCCGGGCACCGTCCACGCCGCGCCGCACGACTGGCTGCAGCTGACCGGCGGCGCGATCGGTGCCGGGCTGCCGCTGGCAACCGGTGCCGCCATTGCCGCGCCGGATCGCCGCGTGGTGGCGCTGCAGGCCGACGGATCGGGCATGTACACGCTGCAATCGCTCTGGACCATGGCGCGAGAGAAGCTCGACGTCACCATCGTGCTGCTTGCCAACCGCAAGTACGCCATCCTGCTGGGCGAACTGGCCGGTGTGGGTGCCAATCCGGGCAAGACGGCCATGGACATGCTGGACATCGGCAACCCGGACCTCGACTGGGTCAAGATGGCTAACGGCATGGGCGTCGAAGCGGCACGCGCCGACAACATGGACGCGTTCAATGACCTGTTCCAGTCGGCCAACCAGCGCAAGGGGCCGTTCCTGATCGAACTGGTGATCTGAGCGGGTTTCCGGCCCGACCGCAGCCCGGCCCGGCATGGGCCGGAGCTGACCCATGATGCTCCATGGTGTTCCATTGCCCCCGTGACGGACGCGCAGCAGCATGACCCTGCGTACTTCGTCCAAGGGGGGCACATCATGAAGAACTCGGGAATGCAGTGGGCCGCACTGTGCTGCGGCCTGGCGATGACGGGCGGCGTGGCCGCGCAAACGGTGGCCAACGCCGACGCCACCGTCATCTGCGAGTACTCTCACACGCTGGCGGACGATCCGATCGTCTATCCGGGCAAGCCCGGGATCGCCATGATCCACGACTTTCTCGGCAACACGACGGCCAACGCCTTGTCCACGTCCGAGACGCTGCGTGCCGAACATGGCACGACATGCGAGAACGCGGCCGATACCACGGCGTACTGGGCGCCCGCGCTGAAGCTGCCCGATGGCACGATCGTGCCGCCGAAATACCAGAAGACCTACTACACGAACGAAGCCATCCCGGCGTCGCGGCGCGTGCGCGTGGAGCCGCTGCCGGCAGGGCTGCGGATGCTGGCCGGCGACCACAACGGCTCGCTGCCCAATCCGAAGATTTCGTTCCTCTGCACCGGGCGCGGCTATACGAACACGATTCCCACGAACTGCGTGCCCGATCCGGAGAAGGGCACGCAGTTGAATATCGGCATCTACTTCCCGACGTGCTGGGACGGCAGGAACCTGGCGCCGGTCAAGGGCGTGACCGAAAACGTCGTGTATCCGGACAAGCAGGGCGTCTGCCCGGCCACCCACCCGGTTCACATTCCGGAGGTGAACTTCAATCTGGCCTACATGATCGGCCAGGTGACCGACCTGACCGAGGCCAGGCTGTCGATGGACCCCACGCTCGACGCGCAGGGCCGCGTGGTGGCGCAGAACTGGGGCACGCTCTATACCGCGCATGCCGACTTCTTCAACGGATGGCGTGACGAGTCGCTGCGCTACATGGCCGACTATTGCCTGAACGCCGGCCGGCTCTGCAACAGGCAGATACCCTACGCGTACAGCGAGCCGCTTGGCGACGCCACCGTGCGCGGCGGCGACACCGCGGACAAGAACTTCGGCAATGACCTGTCGCTGTACGCCCAGCGGCCTGGGGGCACCTCGCCGGAGTCGATGATCTACATGAAGTTCCGCATCCCGCAAGGCGCGATCAACGTGCCGTCGCGCTTCACGCCCGACTACCAGTTGCGGGTCTACGGCGGCAACACCACCGACAAGACGGCGGCCATCATCCGCGTGTACCGCGTGTCGACGGACTGGACGGAGGACACCATCACGGCCAGCAATGCGCCGCCCTGCGAGGGCACCATGGCGGATATGTACCTGGACAACGTGATTCAGTACCGCACGTTCAAGGTCAGCAAGGCCATCAACGAAGCTATCGCTGAAGGCAAGGACACCATCGCGTTCTGCCTGCGCGGCAACGGTGACCGTGTCTACACCTTCGGCAGCCGTGACAGCGACAACCCGCCGCTTCAGCTGATGATGACCCTGAACCCGCTCAGCTACTAGACTCGGTCTTCGGTTTCCGCCCAGCCGGACATGGCCTGGCCCCCGGCGTTGTCGCCGGTCCACAGCAGCACCCGGCCCGGCGTGCCGGCGTCGTCGGCGCCGCCCACGGCCACGGTGTCCTGGTGGAACAACGGCGCCAGCCCGCGAAAGCCGAAGCGCTTCACGCGGGTGGCGGGCCGCTCGTGGCGCAGCAGTTCCAGCATCAGCATGGCCTGCAGCGGGCCATGCACGATCAGGCCGGGATAACCTTCCACATCGCGCACGTAGTCCAGGTCATAGTGGATGCGGTGGGCGTTGAACGTCAGTGCAGAGAAGCGGAACAGCAGCGCGGGGTCGGCCTGCAGCGTGCGGCCGAACTGCGCGGCCTGCTCAAGTGCCGGGCGCGGCGGCTGGGCCTGCCCCTTCGGCGGCATGGCGCGGTAGACGATGTCGTGACGTTCGGTCAGCGCGGTTTCGCCGCCAGCCGTATACACGTGGTCCACGGACACGAAATACAGCTCGCCGGTGCGGCCGGCCTTGTGCTGGACGTCGGTGATGGTCGATGTCCGCGTGACGGTTTCACCGACGCGCAGCCCCCGGTGAAAAGACAGCTCGCTGCCCGCCCACATGCGGCGCGGCAACGGCACGGGCGGCAGGAATCCGCCCAGCGTGGGATGGCCGTCCTGTCCCAGCGTGTGCTGCGGGGCGCGCGGCAGGAAGTACAGCCAGTGCCACAGCGGCGGCAGCGGCTGGCTGGCGATGGCCGCGCCATCGAGATCGAAGGTGGCCGCGAGCGCCTGGACCGGCTCGGCGGCGAGCGTTTCGGTGCGCGATTCCGAACGGCCGATCCATTCGCGCAGTTGTTCTAGCGTAGGGGTGGTCATGGCGATGATGGTCGGTTACCAGTGGGTGGTTAGCGGGCAGTCTGGCGCGGTGCGGGCAGCCAGTCGTTGACGTTGGCCTGCTGGTCCAGGCGCCATACGCGGTCGATGATGGTGCGCATCTCGGCCTCGGTGGCGCCATGGCGGAACGCGCCCAGCTGGATCGCCTTGGCTTCCAGTTCCGGCCGCGACAGCGTGTTGCCGGGATCGCCCTTGGGCACGTCGACGCGCGCTTCCAGCGAGCGGCCGTCGGTGGTGCGTACCGTCACGCGGCCGATCCACTGGCGCGGATAGGCGGCGTTGATCTCGTCGTCCAGCGCCATCGTCACCTTGTTGCAGAACGCCGCGATGCGCGGGTCCTGCAACGCATGCTGCTCGAACTCGCCCAGGCCGGCATGCGTATGCACGGCCACCAGGCCCAGCACGGTGCCCATCGAGAACTTGGCCTGATGGATCGTGACCGGGTTCACCACCGGACCCAGCACGTCGATGGCGCCCTGGTGCACGTGCGCGGTCACGGCGTCGACCTGTTCGGCTTGCAGGCCTTCGCGCTGCATCAGCGCCTTCAGCGCATCGGCCGCCGGGTGCGTGTGGCGGCACGATGCAAAGAACTTGAACGACGTTTCCGCGGTGGCCCAGCGTGTGCCCAGCCCGTCGGTCAGGGCGGCGGGGTTGGCGTCGCTGGACATGCCGGCCGCCATGCCTTGCGCGCCTTCCAGGATCTGCTTCGCGCCGGTAAAGCCCGCGCGGGCCAGCCAGGCCGACTGCAGGCCATCGGCGGCCGCCTTGGCGGTATGCAGTTGCTTGGAGTCCGCCGCATCGCGCAGGAATTCCCACAGGCCGGCTGCCTGCGTGCCCGCGGAGCCCAGCGCCTGGTTGATGCCGTCGGCATCGAGCCCGTACAGCTTGGCAACGGCGGCGGCGGCGGCCAGGGTGCCGACCGTGCCGGTGGTATGGAACACGCGGTAGTGCGAGCGGCCCATGAATTCGCCGATGCGGATGCCGGCCTCGTAGCCGGCGATGGAGGCCAGCAGCACCTCGGCGCCGGTCTTGCCTTCGGCCTGCGCGGCGGCCACCACGGCCGGGAACACCACGGCAGCGGGATGCAGCACCGATCCGTTGTGGACGTCGTCCTGTTCCACCACGTGCGACGACGCGCCGTTGATCAGCGCGGCAAAGTAGGGCGACGTGCGGCGGCGGTCGACGAAGACCTCGGCATCGCCGGACTGCGGCCCCATGGCGGCAGCGAATTCCTGGATGCGGCGGATTGCCGGTGCGTCCTTGCCGGCAATGGCCGAGGCGATCCAGTCGAGGAACAGGTCCTTGGTGCGCTCGATCACGGGCGCGGGGACGTCGGAGAGCTTCAGTTGCGCCAGGAACTCGCAGAGCTGGCGCGTCGGGTAGGTTTCGTTGGGCATGTTCGGCGTTGGCGTCGGGCGTTCAGAACGAACGCGGCAGTTCGAGCACGTGCTCGGCCACGTAGGACAGGATCAGGTTCGTGGAAATCGGCGCCACCTGGTACAGGCGCGTTTCGCGGAACTTGCGCTCGATGTCGTATTCGGCGGCAAAGCCGAAGCCCCCATGCGTCTGCAGGCAGACGTTGGCGGCTTCCCACGAGGCATCGGCCGCCAGGAGCTTGGCCATGTTGGCTTCCTTGCCGCACGGCTTGCCGGCGTCGAACAGTTGCGCGGCCTTGTAGCGCATCAGGCTGGCGGCTTCCACGTTGACGTAGGAGCGCGCGATCGGGAACTGCACGCCCTGGTTCTGGCCGATGGGGCGGTCGAACACGATGCGTTCGCGGGCATACCCGCTGGCGCGCTCCACGAACCAGTAGCCGTCGCCGATGCATTCGGCGGCAATCAGGATGCGTTCGGCGTTCAGTCCGTCGAGGATGTACTTCAGGCCGCGTCCTTCCTCGCCGATCAGGTTCTCGGCCGGGATTTCCAGATTGTCGAAGAACAGCTCGTTGGTCTCGTGGTTGACCATATTGCGGATCGGCTGGACCGTCAGGCCGTTGCCGATGGCTTCGCGCAGGTCCACCACGAACACGGACAGGCCTTCGGACTTCTTCTTTACCTGGTCCAGCGGCGTGGTGCGCGCCAGCAGCAGCATCAGGTCGGAGTGCTGTACGCGCGAGATCCACACCTTCTGGCCGTTTATCACGTACTTGTCGCCCTTGCGTACGGCCGTGGTCTTGAGCTTGGTGGTGTCCGTGCCGGTGGTGGGCTCGGTCACGGCCATCGACTGCATGCGCAGTTCGCCCGAGGCGATGCCGGGCAGCCAGCGTTGCTTCTGCGCATCGGAACCGTGGCGCAGCAGGCAGCCCATCACATACATCTGGCCGTGGCAGGCGCCGGAATTGCCACCGTTGCGGTTGATCTCTTCCATGATGACCGACGCGGCGGTCAGCGGCAGGCCCGAGCCGCCGTAGGCCTCGGGAATCAGCGCCGACAGCCACCCGGCCTGGGTCAGCGCCTGGACGAATTCTTCAGGAAAACCGTTGTGTTCCTCGATGCGCTGCCAGTACGCGGAGTCGAACTGCAGGCAGAGGTCGCGTACGGCCTCGCGGATTTCGGGGTAAATCTGGTCTTGGTCCTGTGCTGCGTGCATGGCAATGTCCGTCTATGTCGGGGGTGAGGCCATTATTCCCGAGCCGCCGCGGCAGCAACATTCGCATTTGCTGAAGCGCGGCTTCTGTCCGGCTTAGGGATGGGCCCGGGGATCGGCTCAGGGTATTCCCGTGGCTTTTCCCGGGCCGTGTCCTCCCTTCGGCAAATCGGAATTGTGTGCAGCGTCCAATGCTTGCACCCTGCGGGTCACGATTCCAGGACAACCAGACGCGTGCCATACGCGCAGACAGGAGACAGTCAATGATGTTCTACCGGCAACTTTCAGCAACCGTGACCTGGGCCGCACTGGCGGCGGCCGCTTTGGTGGCTGTGGCGCCTGGCGTCGCGCGGGCGGCGGACGTCTATCCTTCGCGGCCCATCACCATGGTCGTGCCGTTTGCCGCTGGCGGACCTACCGACGTGGTGGCGCGCTCGGTGGCGGCGGCCATGTCGAAATCGCTGGGCCAGAGCGTGGTGGTGGAAAACCGGCTCGGCGCCGGCGGCACCGTATCGGCCGCCTACGTGGCGAAGTCCGCGCCCGACGGCTACACGATCCTGATCCACCATAACGGCATGGCAACGGCCCCGGCGCTCTATTCGAAGCTGCCATACAAGCCGCTGACCGACTTCTCGTTCGTGGGGCAGGTGGCCGACGTGCCGATGACGCTGCTGGGCCGCCATGACCTGCCGGCCAACACGCTGCCGGAACTGGTCAGCTATATCAAGCAGAACCAGACCAAGGTGAACCTGGCCAACGCCGGCCTGGGCGCCGTGTCGCAGCTGTGCGGCATGCTGTTCCAGAAGGCGATCGGCGTGGACCTGCAGACGATTCCCTACCAGGGCACGGCACCGGCGCTGACCGCACTGCTGGGCGGCCAGGTGGATGTCCTCTGCGACCAGACCACGCAGACGCTGCCTCATATCAAGTCTGGCAAGGTCAAGCTGTACGGCGTGACCACGGCCGAACGCATCCCGGCGCTGCCGGACGCGCCCACCCTGCGCGAGGGCGGTCTGAAGGGCTTCGAGGTCAAGGTATGGCACGGCATCTACGCGCCGAAGAACACGCCGCCGGCCGTGATCGACAAGCTCAATGGCGCGCTGCGCACGGCGCTGAAGGACCCGGCCGTGGTGGCGCGGATGAAGGATCTGGGCGCGGTGATCGTGCCGGCGGACAAGCAGACGCCGGAAGCGCTGCACAGCTGGCTGGCATCGGAGATCGACAAATGGTCGCCGATCATCAAGGCCGCCGGGGTGAGAGCGGACTGAGTGCGGACTGAGATTGAACGCCGATCCAGCGTCTGACGCCGGAGCGGCAAGGGGAGGGGGCCGCCGGCCCCCTTATCCTTTTGCGGTCAGACCGGCTCTCTCGCCGCGTCGGCCAGGTAGCGGATCAGGGTTTCCGCGAACTGCGGCAGTTCGCGGCCGGGCCGGCGCACCAGGCGCAGTTCGCGCCGCGCCCAGTCGTCTTCAAGCCGGATGAAGCGCAGCACCTTGCGGCTGGCGTAGCGCCGCGCGCAGCTGTTGGGCACGATGGCGATGCCTGCGCCGGCCTCGACCATGCGGCACACGGCGTCGAAGCTGCCCACCTGGATGCGCAGGCTGATGCGCTTGCCCATCCCGCTGGCAATGCGGTCCAGGAACGACTGGATGGCCGACGACTGGTTCAGGCCCACGAAGCGGCAGGTGTCGAGCAGGTCGGCAAAATGCAGCGCCTTGAAGGCTGGCAGCGGATGGTTGACCGGCGCGATCACGATCAGTTCGTCACTGCAGAGCTGCATGGTGTCCAGGTCGGCCGTGGCGACTTCCCCCGCCACGATGCCCAGGTCGGCGGCACCGGTACCAACCGCCGAAACGATATCGGCGGACAGATGTTCTTCCAGTTCCACGTCGACATCGGGGTTTTCCGACAGGAAGCGCGACAGCCCATTTGCCAGGAACGAGTTGGTGGCCGTGGTGTTCGCCAGCAGCCGCACGCGGCCCTTGACACCCTTGGCATAGGGGCGCAGGTCCGCATGCAGGCATTCCAGCTGGCGGAACACCTCGCGGGCATGGCGCAGCAATTCGTCGCCGGCGGGCGTCAGCCGCACGCCCTTGACCTGGCGGATCAGCAACTGGGTCTGGAAGGACTCTTCCAGCTGCTTGATGCGCGAACTGGCGGCTGGCAGGGACAGAAAGCTGCGTTCTGCAGCGCGGGTCAGGTTTTCGGTCTCGCCCACGTTAAGGAAGAGGCGCAGGTCGGTCAGGTCGTAGTGCATGGGTTCAGCGAGCGTGAAGCCCACTTTTGTCATTCGTGAATTCCAGAAACTCCGCCGACAATTTATCGTATCCGCCTTGGCAATAGAACGGGTGACGTTCCGGAACCCGGCAATCTCGCACCCAAGGAGGCGAAGATGAGTGGAATGATGGCAGGCAAGGTCGTGGTGGTAACGGGCGCGGGCGGTGGCATTGGGCGCGGGATCGCGCTTGGCATGGCTGCGGCCGGTGCGCGCGTGGTGGCGAACGACCTGGGCGTATCGATGAGCGGGGAAGGTGGCGACGCCGGCCCGGCGCAACGCGTGGTGGAGGAAATCCGGGCGGCTGGCGGCGAGGCCGTGGCCAATACCGACAGCGTGTCCAGCTGGGCGGGCGCCAACGCCATCGTCCAGTGCGCGCTCGACAATTTCGGCCGCATCGACGCCGTGGTCAACAACGCAGGCAACCTGCGTGACCGCATGTTCTTCAAGATGAACGAGGAAGAATGGCGGTCGGTGATCGACGTGCACCTGCATGGCACGTTCTTCGTCAGCCGTGCGGCGGCCAACTATTTCAAGGACCAGGAAAGCGGCGCCTTCGTCCACATGACGTCGACGTCGGGGCTGATCGGCAACCTGGGCCAGGCCAACTACTCGGCCGCCAAGCTGGGCATCGCCGCGCTGTCCAAATCCATTGCGCTGGACATGGCGCGCTTCAACGTGCGGTCGAACTGCATCGCACCGTTCGCATGGAGCCGCATGACCAGCTCGATCCCGGCCGAGACACCCGAGGAGAAGGCCCGCGTGCAGCGCCTGCAGAAGATGGAGGCCGGCAAGATCGCGCCGGTGGCGGTGTTCCTGGCAAGCGATGCCGCCAGCGAAGTGAACGGCCAGATCTTTGCCGTGCGCGCCAATGAAATCATGCTGATGAGCCAGCCGCGTCCGGTGCGCTCGGTGCATACCAGCGAGGGCTGGACCCCCGAGACGGTGGCCGAGATCGCCATGCCGGCCATGCGTTCGAGCTTCTTCAAGCTGGATCGCTCGCCGGACGTGATCAACTGGGACCCGATCTGACAGAGGCAAGGGGCGTTCGCCCCTTCCGTATTATCCGCGCGTCTCTCCTCGCTTCGCCCCTCGCCTCACCCTGTGCCACGCGCTGCACTGCAGCAATTCATGCGCGCGTGGCACGCATTCTGCTCGTCCCCCATTCGCGGTGGCTTCACGCACCCGGACTGTGCGATACGGGCGGCTTCCAACGCTAAAGCGGTGCACGCACGCGCCGGGGGCGGTCTTCCATCAAGGGGCTGGCACTCTCGGCCTGACAGTGCTGACGCGTGGCAACTGCGACGAGTGGTCGCAGCGACGATGTCGCCACGGCGGGCGCAGGGGCATCGCATGGTGTCTGTACGGAACAGACTGAATCGATGCGTGGGGCAACGCACGGCATCGGCAGGCGGAAATTGCGCAGGTCGATATGCGAAAAGCGGTGCAAATCATGCATTTGCACGATGTCGGCCGCAACGTTGTCCATTCACAGTGGAAACATGGGTGTAGGACCATGGCCGACAGTGCGTGTCAGATGTTTCTGGATTTGATCGGTCGTTACACAACACGCTGTGCAGGACGCACGTGAAAGGTGTAATGTGTGTCACAAGCATGGTCAATGGCCCGTCGCAGCGGGGTGATGAAACGAGTGTCCAGTCGCAGTTTGTGCATGTCATGAGCGTGCATTGCAGCGACTGAAATGACAGCAACACACGGTCAACTCCGGATTCACCTTCGCCGTTATTTGACTATGATGAAGTAAAGACTTCGCAACTTGGCAACTCCACCAAGCCGGGGTGGCGGAACAGCAAAGTTGCCGCGAAGTCTTAGGGGAGTAGAACTACCTTCGCCTCGGACGTGGGACTCTGACGGGAGTGAGGTATGGACATTTTTGGCCACTACGCCACGCGCTTCGAAGCTCGCAAGGAAGAGGAATACAGCATCCAGGAGTATCTGGAGATCTGCAAGAAGGATCCTGCTGCCTACGCGACCGCCGCCGAACGCATGCTCGCCGCTATCGGACAGCCTGAACTGGTGGATACCCACCACGATCCGCGCCTGTCCCGACTGTTCTTCAACAAGGTTATCCGGGTCTATCCGGCGTTCCGCGACTTCTATGGGATGGAAGACACGATCGAGCAGATCGTCTCCTTCTTCAAGCACGCGGCGCAGGGCCTGGAAGAACGCAAACAGATCCTGTACCTGCTTGGGCCTCCCGGTGGCGGCAAGTCGTCGCTGGCCGAGAAGCTCAAGGCGCTGATGGAAGAGATTCCAATCTATGCGCTCAAGGGTTCGCCCATCCATGAATCGCCGCTGGGCCTTTTCTCTCCGGAAGAGGACGGCAAGATCATGGAGGAGGACTATGGCATTCCGGTGCGCTACCTGAATACCATTCCTTCGCCCTGGGCCGTCAAGCGGCTGCACGAGTTCAATGGGGACATCACGAAATTCCGCGTGGTGAAGCTGCGCCCGTCGGTGCTGGCGCAGATTGCCATCTCCAAGACGGAGCCCGGCGACGAGAACAACCAGGACATTTCATCGCTGGTCGGCAAGGTCGACATCCGCAAGCTGGAAGATTTCCCGCAGGACGATCCGGATGCCTACTCGTATTCCGGCGGCCTCTGTCTGGCCAACCGCGGCCTGCTCGAGTTCGTGGAAATGTTCAAGGCGCCGATCAAGGTGCTGCATCCGCTGCTGACTGCCACGCAGGAAGGCAACTACAAGGGCACGGAGGGTTTTGGCGCGATTCCGTTCGATGGCGTCATCCTGGCGCACTCGAACGAGGCCGAGTGGCAGACGTTCAAGGCCGACAAGAACAACGAGGCATTCCTTGACCGGATCTATATCGTCAAGGTGCCTTACTGTTTGCGCGTGTCCGACGAGGTGAAGATCTACGACAAGCTGCTGCGCAGCAGTTCGCTGTCGGCGGCGCCCAACGCGCCCAACACGCTGAAGATGATGGCGCAGTTCGCGGTGCTCACGCGGATCAAGGAGCCCGAGAATTCGAACATCTTCTCGAAGATGCGCGTCTACGACGGCGAAAGCCTCAAGGACGTGGACCCGAAGGCGAAGTCGTACCAGGAGTACCGCGACTACGCCGGCATCGACGAAGGCATGAACGGCCTGTCCACACGTTTCGCGTTCAAGGTGCTGTCGAAGGTGTTCAATTTCGACAATACCGAGGTGGCGGCCAATCCGGTGCACCTGCTCTATGTGCTCGAACAGCAGATCGAGCGCGAGCAGTTCCCGCCGGAGCAGGAAGCCAAGTTGATGTCGTATATCAAGGAGTATTTGACCACGCCGTATGTGGAGTTCATCGGCAAGGAGATCCAGACCGCGTATCTGGAGTCGTATTCCGAGTATGGCCAGAACATCTTCGACCGCTACGTCGTGTTTGCCGACCTGTGGATCCAGGATCAGGAATATCGCGATCCGAATACCGGCGAGATACTGGACCGCAATGCGTTGAACGACGAACTGGAGAAGGTGGAAAAGCCGGCCGGTATCTCGAACCCGAAGGATTTCCGCAACGAGATCGTCAACTTCGTGCTGCGGGCCCGTGCCAACAACGGGGGCAAGAATCCGGTCTGGACCAGCTACGAGAAGCTGCGGATGGTGATCGAAAAGCGCATGTTCTCCACCACGGAAGACCTGCTGCCGGTGATCTCGTTCAATGCCAAGTCGTCGCGCGAGGATCAGGAAAAGCACGAGAACTTCGTCAACCGGATGGTTGAGAAAGGCTATACCCCCAAGCAGGTTCGACTTTTGGTGGAGTGGTATCTGCGCGTCAGGAAATCTTCGTAACCGGTTCCCGACGCGGTCTTTTTCCACGGCGCGCTTTTCTTGGCGTCTCTTACCAGGGCGGACGGACGGCATATGGGCACGGTCATCGATCGGCGCGAGAACGGCGGCAACAAGAGCGCCGTCAACAAGCAACGCTTCATCAAGCGCTACCGCGAGCAAATCCGTCAGGCGGTGGCGAAGGCGGTGTCCGGCCGGAAGATCATGGACATCGAGCAGAGCGGGCAGGTGTCCATTCCGGTCAAGGACATCTCCGAGCCGATCTTCCATCACGGCCAGGGCGGCAAGCGGGAGTGGATTCACCCAGGCAACAAGAAGTTCGTCAGGGGTGACAGCTTCGACCGCCAGCAGCAGGGCAGCGGTGGCACCGGGTCTCGTGCCAGCGACAGCGGCGAAGGCGAGGACGATTTCGTCTTCACGCTGTCGCGCGAGGACTTTCTCAATTTCTTCTTCGAGGACATGGCGCTGCCGGACCTGGCGAAGCGCCACCTTGCCAAGATAGCCGAGGTGCGCAAGGTGCGCGCCGGTTTCTCGATCGACGGCACGCCATCGAACCTGTCGATCCTGCGCACCATGCGCAGTTCGCTCGGGCGGCGCATCGCGCTGTCCAGTCCCTACATGAAGCGGTTGCACGAACTGGAGATCGAGTACAACGAGGTGCTCGAGAAGGAAGGCCCGTACTCCGAACAGGCCGAGGCGCTGATGGAAAAGATGCGCCATCTGCGCGCCCAGGTGGACCGCGTGCCGTTCATCGAGAAGCTGGACCTGCGCTACAACAACCGCGTGCTGAAGAAGCGGCCGCAGGCGCAGGCCGTGATGTTCTGCCTGATGGACGTGTCGGGTTCGATGGACGAAAGCCGCAAGGACCTGGCAAAGCGCTTCTTCATGCTGCTGTACCTGTTCCTGAAGCGCAACTACGAGCGCATCGACGTGGTATTCATCCGGCATCACACGGTTGCCAAGGAGGTGGAAGAGGAGGATTTCTTCCATTCCCGGGAATCCGGTGGTACCGTGGTTTCAAGCGCGCTGAAGCTGATGGTGGAAGTGATTCATGACCGCTATCCGCCCAGCCAGTGGAACATCTATTGCGCCCAGGCGTCGGATGGCGATAACTGGGCCGGTGATTCCGAGCTGTGCGGCCGGCTGCTGCGCGAGTCGATCCTGCCGCTGGTGCAGTACTACGCGTATGTGGAGGTGGCCTCGGAAGAGCCGCAGAATCTGTGGGAAGAGTACCTCACGGTAAAGAGCCAGTTCGAGCACTTTGCGATGCAGCGCATCATTGGTGCGGACGAGATCTATCCCGTGTTGCACGACCTGTTCCAGAAGCGCGCGGCCTGGCCGGCCAACAGGTAGCAAGGCATTCGGCAGCAAACCGGCACTGCGCGTGGCGCGGGCCGGCATGTCACTGGGGAAGTCTATGGCCTATCTTTCGACGGGCTCGGAGTGGACCTTCGAGCTGATCCAGCGCTATGACCGCGAAATCGCCCGCATTGCCGGCGAATTCGGGCTGGACACCTATCCGAACCAGATCGAGATCATCACGGCCGAGCAGATGCTCGACGCTTATGCGTCGGCGGGCCTGCCGGTCGGCTACAGCCACTGGTCGTACGGCAAGCACTTCCTGGCTTCGGAACGCGGCTACCAGCGCGGCTACATGGGGCTGGCCTACGAGATCGTGATCAACTCCAATCCCTGCATCGCGTACCTGATGGAGGAGAACACGATGCCGATGCAGGCGCTGACCATCGCGCATGCCTGCTACGGCCATAACTCGTTCTTCAAGGGCAACTATCTGTTCCGCACCTGGACCAACGCGGACGCGATCATCGACTACCTGCTGTTCGCCAAGAACTATGTGGCCGAGTGCGAACAGCGCTATGGCGAGCAGGAAGTCGAAATGCTGCTGGATTCCTGCCACGCGCTGCAGAACTACGGGGTGGACCGCTACAAGCGGCCCAAGAAGCTGTCGATCACCGAGGAGCAGGCGCGCCAGGCTGAACGCGAGAACTACCTGCAGATGCAGGTCAACGACCTGTGGCGCACGCTGCCGAAGCACCGGCCCCATGCCCTGCGCGAGGAGGAGGAAACCGCCGAGTACGAGGTGACCTTCCCGCCGGAGCCGCAGGAAAACCTGCTGTACTTCATCGAGAAGAACGCGCCGAAGCTGCAGCCGTGGCAGCGCGAGATCGTGCGCATCGTGCGCAAGATCGCCCAGTACTTCTATCCGCAGCGGCAGACCAAGGTCATGAACGAGGGCTGGGCCACGTTCTGGCACTACACCATCATCAACCAGCTGTACGAGGAAAAGCTGGTCAACGATGCGTTCATGCTGGAACTGCTGCAGGCGCATACCAACGTCATCTACCAGCCGCCGTACCACAGCCCGTACTACAGTGGCCTGAATCCGTACACGGTGGGGTTCCTGATGTTCCAGGACCTGCGCCGCATGTGCGAGAACCCGACCGAGGAAGACAGGCGCTGGGCGCCCGAGATTGCCGGCAGCGACTGGCGTCAGACGCTCGACTTTGCGATGCGCAACTTCAAGGACGAGAGCTTCCTGCTGCAATTCCTGTCGCCGCGCGTGATTCGCGAGCTGAAGCTGTTCTCGGTGCTGGACGATGATCGCGAGGGCAAGCTGCGCGTGACGGCCATCCACGACGACGAAGGCTATCGCGAGATCCGCCGCCTGCTGGCAACCCAGTACGATCTGTCGAACATGGAGCCCAATATCCAGGTGACCAATGTCGATATCGGCGGCGACCGTTCTCTCACATTGCGCCATCTGCAGCAGGACCGCCGTCCGCTGGCGCAGAATTTCGACGAGGTGATCCGCCACGTCACGCGGTTGTGGGGTTTTACGGTGCGTCTGGAAGTGGTCTACGAGGACGGCCGGCGCGAACTCAAATACGAGTGCAAGCCGGAGCGCCGCCACAATCTGCATCGCAAGGCAGCCTAGCGCTTCATTGGCGCGCCCCCCGCCGCCCGGCGGGGGGGCATCCGGGAGGTGATGTTACCGGGGACGCCCCTGCCCGCGCGGCCGGGCCGTCGAGCATGCGCCCACGCGTTCCAGGTCCACGCCGGGCAGCAGGTGCAGCAGGCGCACCAGTTCCGACTGGCGGTGCGTGCCGGTCTTGCGCAGCGTGTCGCGGATATGCACGCGCACCGTGTGCGGCGACAGGAATTCGCGCTCGGCGATCTCGTTGAGCGTTTCGCCGGTCGCCAGGCGGATGGCGATGATGCTCTCCTTGCGCGACAGCCCGAACAGCGAAGTCAGCACGGCGGCGTCAAGCACCGAACGGGATTCGGAATTGCCCAGCAGCATCATGGCCATCGGCAACTGCCACGGCCCTTCCACCGGCTGGCGCGATACCAGCGGCATGACGATGATCGGCACGGGCTGGCCGCCCGAGGTGATGTGCATCCACGAGCCCGCCGCGGCGCCGCCAGGGCGGCCGCCGTGTACGGCATTGTCCAGCAGCCTGGTCAGTACCGATTGCATTGATTCGGCATGCGCGCACAGCACGCCGTTGTCCAGCGCCAGGTTGGAGTCGGCCTGCACCAGCGCCTCGGCCCAGCTGTTGGCGTAGCGCACGCGCATGTCGGCCTGCAGCACCATCACCCCGAAATCGAGTGTGTCGAGTCCGGCCAGCCCCATCGATGCCAGGCCGCTCAGCTCGAAATTGCGATGCTGCATGCGCGCAGCGCGCGCCCAGTGCGGCATCACCTGCGCCACGCGCCGATTGCAATCGAATGGCCGGCAGGTATCGCAACCCGGTGTCGCACTCATCCAGACGCAGACATCGTGCGTATCGAAGAGGCGGATGCCATTGGCCAGGCCGTTGCAGTCAAAGGGTGTGGGGCCGTCCGGGTCGGGCCCGGGCAGCATGCCGGCATCGGCGGTGGCCGCCACGGCAGCGTGCGACGGCAGCGCCCGCATGCTTTCGGGCATGGTGCTCATGCTGGTAAAGCAACCGTGTGGCGTGACGCCCAGACGAGTCTGGCCCGCGAGCTTGTCCCAGATCAGGTAACTTGGGCTGGCGGAACAGGTGTAGCGGGAGAACAGGTCGAGGGCCGCCGGCATGGCCGCCACGTCCATGGCGGATTCATAGATGCTATCGACCAGACGATAGAAGACGTCGTCGGCAGACAAGTGTTCGCCCATTTCTTTTTTCCCCGGTGGCAAACGCCTTTTCCTCAAGACCGCTGCATCGAGGCGCGGTCATTCTTTGTATGGTCACACTGTCGGGCCGGTGTTACTGGGAGCGCGTGGCCTCAAAAATGTGTACAGCGATGATCCTGCAAAAACAGGGTACGGGAATATCCCGCGAAGGGAGGGGGATACGCCGCTTCCCGGCGCCACGCCTGCCTTTCCGGCATCCGGGGCAGACGGCTGATGGCCCCCGCGGATTGCCTGAGTTCGCGAGATAGTAATGCGGTGACCTCCGTATTTCAAACGATTCGGGGCCAAGTTCGGTTGGCGCCATGGCGCAAATGCGACAACGCCCGGGTCGCGCGCCCGGCGCTTCACATTTGCGTAGCGAACGTCAGGCCTTGCCCTTTGCCGAGGTGACTAATTCGGCGCCTGCGCCGGCTGCGGCCGTCAAGGCAGCTTCGGCGGCGGCCCCGCTGCTGCCGCCGTCGACCTGAACGGTCACGTAAGGTGCCGCCATCCGGATGCCTTCGGCATCGAAGTTGCGCTTGAGGCGCACGTTGAACGCACGCGAGATTTCGGCCTGGGTCAGCGGCCGCGTCTTGAACTGGGCAAGCACCACCTGGCCGTTCGGATCGAAGCGGTCCAGGCCCAGGATGTCCAGTCCGGACATTAGGTTGCGGGCGTAGCGGTGGTCGCGGGCCACTTCGGCCCCGGTCTCGCGGATGATCTCGAGCGCGCGGTCGAAGTCGCTCTGGTAGGCAATGGAAACGCTGAACACCGCAAAGGCGTAGTCGCGCGACAGGTTCTTGACCGCCTTGATCTGGCTGTAGGGCAGCGTATGCAGAGCGCCTTTGCCATCGCGCAACCGCAGCGTGCGGATCGTCATGCCCTCGACCACGCCGGCGTGGTCGGGCAGTTCGATGGAATCGCCAATCGCGATGGAATCCTCGATCACGATGAACAGCCCCGTGATCAGATCCTGCACCAGGCTCTGCGCGCCAAAGCCGATGGCCAGGCCCACCACGCCGGCGCCGGCCAGCAGCGGCGTGACATTGACCCCAAGGTTGGCGAGCACGGCAATCATCGCCACCACCAGCAGTGCCACGAACGATGCGTTGCGCACCAGGGGCAGGATGGTCTTGGCGCGCAGGCTGGGCTGCGCCGCACGGTTGTTGGTGGGTGACAGCGATTGCGTGATGGCCGTGTCGATCAGCAGCCATACCAGCCAGGCCAGCAACACCACCCCGATCACGCTGAGCACGGAGCGCGTGATATGCCGCCCCAGCACGGTCGAGTCGGCCAGCATCATGAGCGACGTGCCCCAGATGCGCGCATTCAGTTCCAGGAACGCCAGCCAGATGATCACGCGCATGAGCGCCACGCCGAAACGGCCAAAGCGCCGCAGGTAGGCCGAGCGCCGGCGGTCACGCAGCCGGGGTGCCCGGACTGCGGCCTTGGGCGAGCGGCCCGCCACCAGCGTGAGCAGCATGGCGCCCACGAACAGCGCCACGGTGACCACGGCGCGGCGCAGGAATTCGTCGGCGCGCCCGGTCGCCATGATCGTGCCGACGACCGACGCCCCCACCACTGCCAGCATGGGCAGATACCAGGCCTGGCCGGCCATCCGCAGCAGTTCCATCAGCGCCGGGTGGTCCTGCCGGAACGCAAACGGGCGGAACGCGATCAGCTGCCCGATGGCCCGGCGGAACCGCACCGTGAAGACACCAATCAGCACGGCGGCCAGGATATTGGCGAAGGTGCTTACCAGCGCAGACAGGTTGACGCCCAGCGCGGCGATCACGCGGGTATCGGTATTGGCTTCGCCCAGCGCGGCCAGGGCGCCTGTGACGAACAGCAGGATCGGCGAATGCCTGAGCAGGTCGCGCACCGCATGGGCGCGGTGGCCGGACTGGAACAGCGCAAAGATGACCTGGCAGACCGCCGACATCAGCGCGCCGGCCACGATGGCATAGGCCACCAGCACCGCCCCCATGCTGGCCGGCGTCCGGCCGAAAACCTTGAAGGCCAGCAGCACCGTGAGCGCAAAGGCGACGATCCACGGCCCGATGCGGCGCAGGAAATAAATGCCGACATCGACCCACGACGGCACCAGCGGCAACTCGGTGGAGCGCGCCGGACGCAGCCGGTTGCGGTGCAGCCGGCGCGAAAGTTCAAAGAGCAGCCAGCCGGTGAGCGCCCAGCCGGCCAGCACGATGCCGAACTCGCGCCACGATTCCAGCGCGCCGCGCGTGTCGCCAATCGTGATCGCCTCGCGCAGTTCCTCCCCGGCAAAGCGGATGCGCCAGCGCCAGTACTGCCACGGGCCGCGGCTGCTGTGCGAGGTGTTGTCGATGTCCTGCAGGGCCTGTGCCACCGCGCCGATCAGCCCGGGTGCCGGCGTGCTGGCGGCTGCGGCCGGAGCGGAGGCTTCCAGTCCCCGGCGCAAGGTCTGCAGTTGGGTGACCAGCGCCTGCCGTTCGGTGTCGCTCTGCAGCGTGCCGATGACCTGGTCGAGCGAACTGGCCAGCGCGTCGCTGGCGGCGGATGCCGACGCGGGCTTGTCGGCGGCGGGGGCCTTGATGGCATTCAGCAGCGGCGAACCGGCGCCAAAGGCGGGGCCACTCAGGAGCAGCATCAGCAGAATGGCCTGGAGCCATGCCAGGACCGGAAGACGGGGGCGCAAGCTGTGCATGTCGGAAATGCGGACGGAGTTGATCGCCATCAGGTAGCCAGCATGCGCGTCACTGTAGCGCATTGCAGCAGGCAGCCGCCAACACGTCGGTTTGCCGGCGCTTGGCGGGAAGTTTCCTGAATTCAAAAAAACTGAACAACTTGTCCGCGAATGGATCACTTTTGCCCCGGGCGGCAGGCCTATAGTTCTGTTCATGGACGGCGCGCAACACAGCGCAAACAAGAAAGCAGCAGCAACGAAGCGCGCCGGGACCATTCATACAAACTGAATAAATCTGCAAAATCTTTTACGGAGAGAAATCATGACCAAGACCACCGCCCTCAAGATCGCTTCGACCCTGGTTCTGTCGCTGGCCGCCCTCGGTGCCGCCCAGGCTGAAACGGTATCGGCAGACAAGTATGGCTACACGTTCCGCAGCACGGTTGCGGCTGACAAGTACGGTTATGAATTCCGCACACACGACGTCTTTACCGACGGCGCCCGCGTCGGCAAGCCCGATGCCTTCACGGACGGCGCCCGCACGGTAGCCGGTCTCGACAAGATTGGCGTTTCGGCCGCCCCCGGACGCACCGCCGACCCGTACCTGGACGGCGCCCGTAATGCCGACCCCTACACCGATGGCGCGCGCTTCGTCGCCGGTCTCGATAACGTGGGCGTCTCCGCTGCCCCGGCCCGCACCTTCGACCCGTACCTGGACGGCGCGCGTGCATGATGGCTGTTACCCGAAACGAGCAAGGCGTTACGTAACCCGTAACGCCTTTTTTGTTTGTGGAACGTCGGCCGTCGGCCGTTGCGAGGGCCCGCAGGCGCCCGTCTGAAGTGGGGTAACGGTTTCCGGAATGTCCGCGCGGCGCGCCCTGGCGGGCTGTTGATTGAAACGCGGGTATGGAGACGGCCCCGGCCTGCCGATATTGGCATGTCGTTTGCAGAACCTGATCGGAGAACACGATTTGAAACGCAGCGCCAGACTAGCCGACCAGGAGACCATCATGTTCCAGACCCTTGCCGCTCACCCCAACGCCGTGATCGTGCGCGATGCCGAGATCGATGCAGCCATCGTCGCTGCCATCGACGCCGCGATGCTGCGCCGCCGCGACGAATACAGCGGTCAACCGATGGCATGGAAGATGTTCTGCGAAGCCTCGCATGTCGCCACGCTGAACGACGTGGTCCGCTCCGCCTTTATCGAGCGCGTCGCTAACGAACGCGGCGCCGACATCGCGCTGCGCCTGAAGGTCAAGGCCGAGTCGATCCGGGCGGAGGCCATCGCGCGCCTGATGTAGACGCCCGATCCCCCGCCCGGGCCGCGTCAGGGCAGTACCGGGTTTGCCACCGCGCGGGCGATGATCGCATCGGCATCGCGTTGCAGCAGGAAACGCTGCGTCACGAGGTCGTTGGCCGCCGCGGTCACGGCCGCCACATAGCCGGCCTGGTCGGTATAGAGCGATTCCAGCGACGGACGTCCGTCGCCCGCAGCCACCCGCGCAGCCTCGGTCTTGTGGAACGGAATGAACGATCCGGTCAGGTTGGACAGGTCGACGATGCCCGCAGTCGCCACGTAGTTGAACTCCAGGCTGGTGCCGATCGGCGCCCGCGCTTCCACGCTATGGATCCCCGCACGCGGGATGCCGGTCGATGCGTCGGTCTGCGGCACCAGGATCGCGTAGTCGCGGTTCAGATAGGCGGGGGGCAGGATCGTGGCGATGCCGGATTCATCCTCGCGCCGGTACTGCGGGCCGAAGTCGAGCAGCGGATAGCCGTTGTAGCGCGCCAGGTACTGGAAGTCGGGAATCGGCGTCGACGCGCCAGACACCGGCCAGCTCACGCCTTTCATCGCGGGCAGCGTCAGGCTGGCAGGCCGCACCAGCGTGCCGTCGGCCAGGGCCGGGACCTGGCTTGCCGGCGGCGTCGTACCCTTCACCACCCAGTCCTCCAGATCGATGAACAACGCGCGGAACGTGTCGTTGTGGTGGATCACCGTGCCGGCCGGATAGACATTGCGCGTGGGGGCGAACGCGATGCTGCTGGCGCCGCCCGCGCCGCCGTGCTGTGTCCCCGTGTAGTAATAGATGCGCACGTTGTCGGGCTGCTTCAGGTCGCGGAAGCCGTTGGCGTCGGTCAGCACCGGCGAGCCCTGCAATTGCCAGAACTCGGTGCCCGACAATCCGAGGAAGAACTTCGGGCAGGTGCTGCTGGCCGAGCAGCGCGCCATCACGCCGCCGGTCTTGCCGGAGATGTCGTCCACATAGTTCGTATCGAGCCCGCGCGGCGCGGTCTGGCCGAAGGCCGTGTGGTCGGTGCGCAGGCCGCCGCCGCCGCCGGGCACGGCAAAGCGCGTGTTGATATTGGTCTGCCGCGCGGCCACATGGGCGTAGATGCCATCGAACACCTTCGAGCCGTCCAGCGCCTGGTTGAAGCCCAGGTGCAGGAACGTCTTCATGGCATTGCCCGATTGCGAGGTGCCCTGACCAATCGCGTACCGGATGCGGCCCGCCAGCGGATTCGGCGTGCCGGCGCTATCCGCAGCCTTGTTGCGGAAGAAGCTGACCGTGTCGCGCAAGGCGGCCAGCCCCACGCCCATGACCTTGGGGTCCTTTGCCACGTAGACCAGTTCGTACAGGTACTGCGGATCGAAGCCGCCGCGCAGGCAGATGCTGGCGGGGTCGGCGGTACCCGGGAAGGGGTTGCCGCCATCGCATTTGGCGAATTTCCAGTCGCTGGCGGGGATGGCCACGCGCGGATCGGTCTCGTTGATGCGCCGGGTCAGCGAATAGCCGGGTTGCGTGTTGTCGAGGCTGGCAGGCGCGTAGGGCAGCATCGTCCCGTTGAACACGCCGCCGGGCAGCGACATCATCGGGGAGGCGGCGGTGGGTACCAGTTCCGAGCGGTAGGTGCCGGTGATGGACGTGCCGTCGGCATTCTTCGCCACGGGCACCGTCACGGTCAGGCGCGCGGCGGTGGACTTGGGTACGTCGCCCTGCCAGGCCGAATACAGCAGCACGTAGCCGCGCTCCAGGTACACCGCGTCGCTGGGCGTGGCGGATGGATTGGGCATCGTCAGGATGTTGCCGCGGTTGGGCGCGTCGTAGCGCAGCACGCCGCTGGCCTTGCTCATGTCCTTCGGCTTGAGCATGACGAAGTCAGCCGAGTATTCGACCATGCCATTGGCGTTGACCGGTGCCAGCGACAGGTCCTGGATGATGGCGTTTTTGGGGTCCTTCGGATCGACTTCGCCGCTGACGGTGCCGGTCACCTGCTCGTACTGGCCGACGCTGCCATAGGTGCCCGCGAAATCCTGTGTGCCCGTGATTGTCAGGGTCACGGCCGGCGTGCGGGTCGAGCCATTGCCATTGTTGCCGCCAGTGCCGGCACTGCCACCATTGCTGCTGCCGCCGTTGTCGTCGCTGCCGCCGCAGGCCGCGAGCAGCGTGACCGTTGCCGCAAGGGCGAGCGCCGCCGCGTGCCGCCCATGTGCACGTGCTTCCATCGATGTCTCCTCGTCTTTGTTTTCGAATGGCCGTCCCGTCATGCGCGGGAGGCGACTCGAATATAGGCCGCCGCGATTGTGCTGATAAATTGATTGTTTGAATGGATTCATCGATCCTGCAGAAAGGCGGCGACCACGCAGGCGGCGCAGCCATCGGCTACCATGGCGTCTCACTTTCCTGGAGCGCCCACATGCCGCCGCTTGAAACACTGCTGCCTTTCCTGGGAATCGCCGTCCTGCTGAGCCTCGCACCGGGGCCCGACAACATCTTCGTGCTGCTGCAATCGGCGATGCACGGCACGCGTGCGGGGCTGACCGTGGTGCTGGGTCTGTGTACGGGCCTGCTGGTCCATACGGCAGTGGTGGCCGTGGGCCTGGCCGCGCTGCTGGCGGCCTCGGCGGTGGCGTTCACCGTGCTGAAGATCGTCGGCGCGCTATACCTGGTTTATCTGGCGTGGCAGGCGTTTCGCGCGCCGGTGGGGGAAATCGGCAAGGATGAAGCCGCTGCGCGCCCAGTCAAGAACATGTACTTGCGCGGCGTGGTCATGAATCTGACCAATCCCAAGGTGGTGATCTTCTTCCTGGCGTTCCTGCCGCAGTTCGTGAATGCGAAGCAGGGTCACGTGGCGCTGCAGATCATGGTGCTGGGCTTTGCCTTTATCGTGGCCACGCTGCTGGTATTCGGCTCCATCGCGTGGTTCTCGGGCCTGTTCGGCCGCGTGCTGATGCGCTCGGCGCGCGTGCAGCGCGCCGTGAACTGGTTTGCGGGAACGGTTTTCCTGGCGCTGGCCGGCAAGCTGGCGCTGTCGCAGCGCTAGGGCGGAGCCGGTCAGGCGAACGTGATCGCGCGGCGCCGGTCGGGGTGTTCCAGGTGCGGCACGTTGTTGAAGCTCAGCAGGCGCTGCGTGCCGCGGCCAACGATCAGTTCGCAGAAGCCGGTGTTGCGGAACTGCAGGTTCAGCTCGATGGCGGTCTGCGTGGGCGCACCGAGCAGGTCGGCGATGGCCCGGCCAATGGCGCCGCCAGAGCTGACCACCAGCAGGGCGTCCTCGCGTGCGGCGCCCTCGGTGGCCGTCGATAGCGCGGCCTGCATGCGCGTGCCGAATTCGCCCCAGCTTTCGGGCATGCCGGTGAGCTGGTCCTGCGTCCACGCCGCGAATGCCGCGCGGAACGTGCGCCAGTAATCCTGGTAGTCGCCGTTCTGGTGCGCGCGATGATCGGCGCCATTGGTGAAGCTGCGGTAAAGCGCTTCGCCGTCGTATTCGTTCAGGCCCTTGTGCGTGTCCACCGAAAAGTCCGTGGTGCCCATGCCGCTCAGGATTTCGGTGGCGGTGTCCTGCTGGCGCACCAGCGAACCGGCCACCACGCGCTTGAACTCGACGCCCCGGTCCTTGAAATACTCGCCAAGCCAGCGGGCCTGCTGGCGGCCGACATCCGACAGGCAATCGTAGTTGGCGGCGCCAAACGAGGCTTGGCCGTGACGGACCAGGAAGAGCGTGGCCATGATGTGGAAATCTGCAAAGAGGATATGGCGCGATTCTAGTCGGGCGATGCCTGCGGGCCCAGCAAGGCCCGCAGGAATTCATGACGGCCATGGTTTCGCTGCATGCCGTGCCACGGGTGGCACGTCGCTGGCGAAGGACCGAAGTCAGTCGAGCGTCACGCCGGTATCGGCCGTCAGCTTCAGCACCACCGGAAGATAGGCCTTGTACGCACGTTCGGCCTCGGGCGGGGTGTTGCCGATCGGCTCGGCGCCCATTTCGTCGATCTTTGCCTGCAGCTCGGGGGTCCTGACCAGTGACGCCACTTCATGGCCCAGCCGCTCGACGATGGCGTCGGGTGTCTTCGCCGGCACCAGCAGCGTGGTCGGCCCCACGATCTTGTAGGCCGCATCGCCATAGCCAGCCTCGGCGAACGTCGGCACGTCGGGCAGGGCCCTGGCACGGGTGGTGCCGGCCACGGCCAGCGGGCGCAGCTTGCCGGTGGCGATGTGCTGGCGCAGCGTGGTGACCGAACCGATCGTCACGTTGACCTGCCCGGCCAGCAGATCGGTGACCATCGGCCCTTCGCCGCGATACGGCACATGCAGGATGTCCACGCCATAGGTCTTGTCCATATAGGCCTGGATGGTGTGCGGCTGCGTGCCCGGTCCCCACGATCCCATGCGCAGCTTGCCCGGCTCTTTCTTCGCGTAGGTGATCAGCTCGTTGACGGTCTTGACCGGCACGGCGCTGTTGACGGCCAGCACCGTGCGGGCCATCGCCACGTCCGAGACCGGGCGCAGGTCGGTGCGCGGATCGTAGGGCAGCTTCTTGTACAGCGCCAGGTTGGCCGTGATCGGACCCGGGATCGTCATCAGCAGCGTGTAGCCGTCAGGTGCCGACTTGGCAACGAAATCGGTGCCGATAATGCCGCCCGCGCCACTCTTGTTTTCCACCACCACCGGCTGGCCCAGCCGTTTGGACAGCCCGTCGGCCACCTGGCGTGCCAGCGTGTCGGTCAGCCCGCCGGCCGGATAGGGCACCACCAGGCGGATCGGCTTGGTCGGATAGTCGCCCTGCGCCAACGCGGCCAGCGGCAGCAGCGCCAGCGCCGCGCAGGCAACGCGTGCCGCCCACCGCCGGCGCGGCAACATGGTTTGCTTCATGGTGTGTCTCCTCTTTTTGTGCCCGGTCTGCATGCCAGACATGCCGCTATGACTGCGGCTGATGCGGGCGGTTGGACAAATGAAGCGAGGGAATGCGGTTGGGCTGGCCTGGCGTGGTCAGGCGTCGGTGCCCACGTCAATGCCCAGATAGCGGCCGAGCATGCGTGCCATTTCCACGGGCAGGCGTTCGTCATCCAGATGCAGCGGCCCCGGGTTGTTCAGCACGGCGTTGACCAGCATCCCGAACACCATCTGCATCGCAAACCGCACGCGCAGTTCGGCTTCGGCGGCCGGGCCGGACAGGCGCGGCACCAGCAGGATCACGAGCCGGTCGATCAGCTCCTGGCCGTTCTTCTGGTGCGGCAGCCATTGCTCGGGGTGGGTTGTGGCGTGTTTGAGTGAAGCGCGAATCACGCCGCGATTGGTGCGGCAGCCATTGACCATGAAGCGCATGGTCTTCTCGATGATCTGGGCCGCCGGGGCTTCCTGCCAGCGATGTTCGGCCATGTAGCGCGCCACCGACGCATCGGATTCCTCCATCACCGACGCACGCAGCGCATCGAAGAACGCCATCTTGTCGCGAAACCGGCCGTAGAACGCACCCACGGACACCTGGCATGCCGCGGCAATCTGCGCCACCGACACGGCCGCGAAATCGCGTTCAGCCAGCAACTGGCGCCCGGCCGTCAGCAGGGCCTGCTCGGTCTCCTTGGCGCGGCGCTGGCGGGGAGGCTGCAGGATTGACGACGTGTCCACGCGCGGGAACGCCGTGGCGGGAGTGGCGGTTTCGGTACGTGTGGCAGGGGCTTGCATGGGCTTTTCCGTATGCGAATTCGGATTCGGTTTTGCACCTTACGATTCGGCCCGATGCACCGTCAAGTCAGGGTTTACGCTTCGGATTTCCAATATATGGAAATTCGTTCCGCTTTTTGACACGATGCCGAATCGACGCCCACACTGGAATCCAGGAGACGACATGCCCATGAACACCCCGGTCGAACAATTCATTGCCGAACGCCGCCGCGAAGATCCCTCGTTCGGCGGGCTGCTGGCCAAGGGGTTTGCGCTGCTGCGCTGCTTCATCGACGATCCGCGCCCGCTGGGCAACGGCGAACTGTCGCAGCGGCTGCAACTGCCGCGCGCCACGGTATCGCGTATCTGCCGCACGTTGTTCGAGCTGGGCTATCTCGACTGGGACCCGAAGCTCGACAAGTACTTTGTGGGCGCGCAGGTGCTGGCGCTGGGCTATCCGTACCTGGCCGGGCTGCCGGTGCGCCATCTGGCGCGACCGCTGATGCAAACGCTCGCCAACCAGGTGGAGGGTGCCGTGTCGATGGGCGTGGCGCACCGGCTCGACGTGACGTACCTGGAGTCGTGCACGCACATGGAGGGCACGTCCGCGCGGCCGGCCGTGGGCGCGGTGCGGTCGGTGCTGACCACGGCAATGGGGCGGGCGTTCCTCTGCACGCTGTCGAAAAGCGAGTTCGAGAAGCTGATGATGCTGGCGCGCACCGACCGTCCGCAGGAATTTGCCGTGTGCTACGAGACCGTCTGCCATAACGTGGCGCACTACCCCAAGCGCGGCTTCACGCTCAACGAAGGCGATGCCGGCGAAGACATCCATGGCGTGGGCGTCTATTCGCGCATCACCTACCTGAACCGGCCGCTGCTGTTCAACTGCGCGCTGCCGGGCCTGCGCGTCAGGCGCGGGATGATGGAAAAGCGCGTGGCGCCGCTGCTGCGCGAGATGGTGCGCGCCATCGAGAACATGGCCGGCGTGGGACGCTAGCCGCCGGGCGCGGGCCCGGATCGCCCGCACGACAGAACGCCTTGGCACGTACCGGGGCGTCATCAACGGAGACACCATGCAGGACCTGCAGCCCTTGTTGTGCCCGCGCTCGATCGCGGTGATCGGCGCATCGACGCAGCCCGAAAAGGTGGGCGGCGTGCCGCTTCGCCTGCTTGGCGAACTCGGTTATGGCGGCCGTGTGTTTCCGGTCAATCCCGGCGCCGATACCGTGCAGGGGCTGCGCGCCTACGCGTCGGTGGCCGACATCGGCGAGCCCGTGGATCTTGCCATCGTGGCCGTGCCGGCGGCCGCCGCCCCGGACGTGATGACGCAACTGGGCCAGGCCGGCACGCGGGCCGCCGTGGTGTTCACCTCGGGCTTTGCCGAAGTCAGCGGCGGCGACGTCCTGCAGCACGCACTCGCCACGCAAGCCCGCGCCCATGGCGTGCAACTGCTGGGCCCCAACTGCCTGGGCGCGATGAACCTGCGCGAGCGCATGTTCGCCACGTTCTCGCCAATTCCGCTCGGTGGCGTGCCGCCGGTCGGGCATGTGGGGCTGGTCAGCCAGAGCGGTGCATTCGGCGCGTACGCGTTTGCGCTGGCGCGCGAGGCAGGCCTGGGCCTGAGCCATTGGGTGACCACGGGTAACGAGGCCGGGCTGCAGGTGGCCGACGTGATCGAGTGGCTAGCCAACGATCCGCAGACGCATGTGATCCTGGCCTATATCGAAGGCGCGCGCGACGGCGTGCGTCTGCGCCGCGCGCTGGCTGCCGCGCGCGCTGCCGGCAAGCCCGTGGTCATCGCCAAGGTGGGTACCACGGCAGCGGGCGCCAGTGCCGCGCAATCGCATACGGCCAGCCTGGCCGGCGAAGACGCCGTGTACCAGGCCGTGTTCGACGAATATGGCGTGCATCGCGCGCATACGCTCGAAGCATTTTTCCGCCTGGGCTATACGCTGGCGCGCGGACGCCGGCCGGCACAATGGCAGTCGCCGTCGGGCCTCGCCGCGGATGCTGTGGCGCCGGTGGCGATCGTCACGGTGTCGGGCGGCGTGGGCATCATGATGGCGGACAGCGCCGAGACGCTGGGTCTGCCATTGCCGCCGATGCCCGATGCCGCCGCCCAGGCGCTGCGCACGGCCATTCCGTTTGCCAGCACCGCCAATCCCATCGACGTCACCGGTCAGGTCGTGGCGCAGCCGCAGGTGTTTGTCGATGCGCTGGCGAATGTGGCGCGCTGCGGCCAGTATGGCGCGGTGGCGGCATTCCTGGCCGGCGGCGTCAATGCGCCGCGCCTGTGGCCCGTGTTGCAGGACACCGTGTCCGCGCTGGAGGCCGATCGGCATGCCGCGCCGCTGTTGATCTCGGGCGTGATGGACGACGACAAGCGCGCGTGGCTCGAAGCGCGCGGCTGCCTGGTGTTCCGCGAACCCGCACACACGATGGAAGCCGTGGCGGCGCTGGCAAAGGCTGCGGCCCTGGAGGCGACTTCGCATGGCGATGACGGTGCGCCCGCGTTGCCGGGCCTGCGGCAGGTCATGCCTGCCGACGCCTCCGAGCTGTCGGAGGCCGAAGCCATGGCATTGCTGGCGCAAGCCGGCGTGCCAGTGGTGCCGCACGGTGTGGCCTGCGATGCCGATGCCGCCGTGGCGCTTGCCGCATCGATCGGCTACCCGGTGGCCGTCAAGATCTGCTCGCGCCATATCCTGCACAAGAGCGATATCGGCGGCGTGGTGCTGAACCTGCGCGACGCCGATGCCGTGCGTGCCGCGTTCGAAACGGTGCGCCAGGCGGCTGCGCACGCTTGCGACGCCGGCGGCCACGCCGTGCCGTTCGAAGGGGCCATCGTCGCCGGCATGGCACGCGGCTGGGGCGAGATCATGGTGGGCGTGCGGCGCGATCCGGTGTTCGGCCTGGTGGCGCTGGCCGGCATCGGCGGCACCGCCGTGGAGATCTTCCGGCAGATGGCCTTTGGCCTGGCGCCGCTGTCGCGGCAACGCGCCCGTGCAATGCTGACGCAGAGCCGGGCCGCTGCGCTGTGCAGCGGGCACCGTGGTCATCCGGCCATCGACCTCGACGCCGTGGCCGACGTACTGGTCAATGTGTCGCGTGCCGCTGCAGCGATTGGCGACCGGCTCGATACGCTCGAAATCAACCCGTTCATCGTTGGCCCCGGCGGGCTCGTTGCGGCGGACGCTGTCATCACGCTGCGCTGACGCAGCGGCCATCCAGACAATACGGAGACAGATCATGCGATCAACGATTCGCAGGATGCGGCACGCGCTGGCGTTGTGGCTGGCGGCAGGGGTGGCAGGCGCAATGACGTTGCCCGTGGCAGTGGCCGCCGATGCATATCCCGGCAAGCCCATCCGGCTGGTGGTGCCGTTTCCGCCCGGCGGCGGCACCGATGTGGTGGGGCGCATGGTGGCCGCGCGCCTGTCGACCGTGCTCAAGGGCACGGTGGTGGTCGAAAACGTGGCAGGCGCCACCGGCACCATCGGCACGGCACAGGTGGCTCGCGCCGCGCCCGACGGCTACACGATCGTACTTGGCATCTCGGCCACGCATGCCATTGCCCCGGCGATCTTCCCGAAGCTGACCTACGACCCGCTGCGCGATTTCGTGCCCATCGGCCGCATTGCTTACGGCGGCAATGTACTGGTGGCAAATCCGGCGTTGCCGGCCCATGACGTGCGCGCCCTGATCGCGATGGCGAAGCAGCCCGGCGCGGACCTGGCCTATGGCTCGTGGGGCCAGGGCTCCGGCGGCCATCTGGCGGGGGAAAGCCTGAACGTGTCCGCGGGCATCCATTTGCGGCACGTGCCCTACAAGGGTGTGGCGCCGATGCTGAACGACGTGATGGGCGGCACGGTGCCCATCGCCATGTCCGATCTGGCCGGCACCTTGCCGCTGATTCGCAGTGGCAAGGTGCGTGCGCTGGCCGTGTCGGGGTCCGAGCGATCGGCCGCACTGCCCGATGTGCCGACGCTCGCCGAGTCGGGCATCGCGTTCCGCGTCGACAGCTGGTACGCGCTGTTCGCCCCGGCCAGGACGCCGCCGGCCATCGTCGACCGGCTGGAAGGCGCGGTACACGTTGCCATGCAGGACAGCGCGCTGCAGGCGCAGATCGCGGCCATGGGCATGCGCTACCAGCCCGTGTCGCGCACGCAGTTCACAAGCCAGATGCGCGACGACGCGCGGGCGTGGGCCGCGCTCGTGACATCGAGCGGCGCCGCGCTGGAATGAACCCGATATCCCCATCCATCCGAATCATCGACATGAACCATCCTGCCTTTCCCGCTCATCCCGCCATTGCCTCGCCTGTCCACGCCAGCCCGCAGGAGGCCCTGGTGGCTGCTGCCGCGCTGCCGCTGGTGATCTACGGCTACCCGCTGATCGAGACCTTGCGCACCTGCCGCCTGCAGACGTCGGTGGATGCCCCGACGCGTTACGGCCGTGCGCCGATGAACATGCTGTCCGCCAGCGCGCGCCAGTGGACCCACGAAGACCGCGACATCGTCACGCCCGCCAACGACCTGCTCTACTTCTGCGGCTGGCTCAACCTGGCGGACGGCCCGGCCACGATCCGCGTGCCCGCGCTGCCCGATGCCGATCGCTACTACGTGGTGGAACTGCTGGATGCCCACACCAACAACTTCGCCAACCTGGGGCCGCGCAGCGTGCCGCGCGAAGGCGCCAACGTCGAGATCGTCGGGCCCGGCCAGCGTGGCAGCGGTGTGCATGTGGTGCAGGCGCCCACCGCGCTGGTCTGGGTGATTGGGCGCGTGCTGGTGACCGGCCCCGACGACCTGGCACGTGCCAATGCCTTCGAGCAGGGCTTCCAGGTTGTGCAAAGCGCCGGCCCGGCCAGGCCGGCCAGCGTGGCGCAGTGGCAGGACACCGACGATGCCGGCGTGGACTTCTTCCAGAACCTGTTCCGGGCGATGCGCGATTTCCCGCCCAGCGCCCAGGAACAGGGCCTGTTCACGCTGCTGCGCAAGGCGGGCATGCGGCTTGAGGACGACGTGGAAGTGGCGGCACTGCGGCCGTCGATCGTCAATGGCCTGCGCAGCGCCTACGCCCAGGGCATGGCGCTGATCGAAGCCCATACCCGCAGCCAGGGACACAAGGCCTGGGGCTACAGCATGCGACTGGGAATCTATGGCGACGACTGGATGCTGCGCGCCTGCACGGCCATGAAGGGGCTGGGCGCGCTGCGCGGGGACGAGGCGGTGTACGCAATGGCCGATTTCGACGCCGATGGCGAGCTGCTGCAAGGCCAGCACCGGTACGAACTGCGCTTTCCGCCCGGCATGCTGCCGCCGGCCGAAGCGTTCTGGTCGGTATCGCTCTATGGGCAGGATCGCTATTTTTCGGCCAACGAGATCGGCCGCTATGCGGTTGGCGACCGCACCCCCGGCCTGCGCATGGAGGCGGACGGCACGCTGGTCATCCCCATCGGACATGCCCGGCCGGCCGACGATGCCAACTGGCTGCCCGCGCCTGACGGCCCGTTCTACCTGATCCTGCGGCTGTACCACCCGTCCGCCGGTTTTATCGCCGGCCAGTACACGATTCCCGCAGTCCGCCGGATCGGCTGAGGCCTGCGCGGAACACGCATCCCTATATATAAGAGAAAAGGAGACACCCGCCCATGTCCGAAACCCGCACCGCCGATAGCGCCAGCCTGCCGCAGCTGGCGCGCGAAGCCGTAATCTACACCTTGCCGCTCTACGAGATGGCCCGCATGCGCGCGGCCACCTGCCCGCGCCGCAACCGGGCCGGCCAGTTTGCCGGCGACGGCCCCGATTCCTCGCTGCGCTGGGTCAACCACCTGATCCACACGCGCGAACTGCTGGGGCCGCAGCATCGCCAGGTGGTCACGCCCAACAACGACACGCTGTACACCAATGCCTGGCTCGACCTGTCGCGCGAGCCCGTGGTGCTGGAAGTGCCCGATTTTGCCGGCCGCTACTACGTGCTGGGCCTGCTCGATTTCTATACCAATCCGTTTGGGTACCTGGGCAGCCGCACCACCGGCACCGGTGCGGGCCGCTTTCTGCTGCACGGGCCCGAATGGCGTGGCGAGGTACCGGCCGGCATGCAGGCCATCGCATGTCCGACCAACGCCGTGTGGATGATCGGCCGGCTGCTGGTGGACGGCGATGCCGACCTGGCCGCCGGCCATGCGTTGCAGGACGCCATCGCACTGAAGCGGCTCGATGGCGAACCTGCCGCGTTTGCCTTCGATGTCGGCATGCAGCCGCGCGAGCATCTGGGCGATCCCCGGCGCTTTGCCGCGATAGTCAACCAGATGCTTGCGGACAACCCGCCGCCGCGCGCCGAAGCCGGCATGGTGGCCCGCTTTGCCGACGCCGGGATCGGCAAGGGACTCGCGCCCACGCCGTTGCAGCTCGAGGTGCTTGGCGAGGCGCTGCAAGGCGTGCTGGCCGACCTGGCCGAGCCGCAGGCGTCCGACATGGGCGGCGGCTGGGCGATGTCGGTGGACGTGCGCGAGTCGTTCGGCACCCACTACCTGCAACGCGCGCTGGTGGCGCGCAACTATATTGGTGCGCTGGGCGTGCAGGAGGCCATGTACGTGATGGCCGACCGCTGTGCCGATGGCGCGCCGCTCGAAGGCGGCCATGCCTACCGGCTGCACTTTGCGGCCGACAACCTGCCGCGCGTGGGCGCGTTCTGGTCGCTGACCATGTACGACAAGGGCGACTGCATGCTGGTGCCGAACGCGCTGGCGCGCTACTCGCTGGGCGACCGGTCGCCCACGCTGGCCCGTGGCGCTGACGGCAGCCTGACGCTGTACCTGTCGGCACAGCCGCCGAAGGATCGTGCACTGCATGGCAACTGGCTTCCGGCGCCGGCCGGGGCATTCTATGTGGCGCTGCGCCTGTACGTGCCCCAGCCGGAACACCTTGACCGCACCTATCGCTATCCCGCCATCGAGCGGGTGAGGGAGGCATCATGACCCCATCGCAACTGACGCGCCGCCGCCTGCTGGGCGCGGTGGCACTGGCCGGCGTGGTGCCGCACGCCTTCGGCAATACGTGGCCGGGCAAGCCGGTGCGGCTGGTGTCGCCCTACGGGCCCGGCGGATCGAACGATACGTCGGCGCGCGTGCTGGCCGAGGCGCTGAGCCGCAAGTACGGCCAGCAGGTGGTGGTGGAGAACAAGCCCGGCGCCGGCACGCGCGTGGCCAGCGAAAACGTGGCGCACGCTACGGCCGATGGCTATACGCTGCTCTGGGCAGCCGCGCCGTTCGCCATCAACACGGCTGCAGGGCTGTCGCAGCGGTTCGATATCCACAAGGATTTTGTCGCCGTGGGGCCGCGCGTGCTGGGGCCGGTGTTCCTGATCGTCAATGCCGGTTCGCCGGTCAGGACCGTGGCGGATTTTGTGAAGATGGCGAAGCAGAAGCCCGACGGCGTCACGTTCGCATCGCCGGGCATCGGCTCGGGGCCGCATCTGACTGCCGAGTTGTTTGCCGCGCAGTCGGGGTTCAAGGCGCTCAACGTCCATTACCGGGGCGATGCCACGGCCTATACCGAACTGCTGGCGGGCCGCGTCGATGCCACCCTGACGGCAATCACGACGGCGCTGCCGTTTATCCAGGCCGGCAAGCTGCGCGTGATCGCGGTGGCCGCCGACGCGCGCACGCCGGTCCATGCCGACGCGCCAACCTTTGCCGAACAGGGCGTGCCCGGCGTGGTGGGCTACGGCTGGTTCGGTATCGTGGCGCCAGCCGGCACGCCACCGGCCATCGTGCAGCAGATCAATCGCGATGCCAGCCAGGCACTGGCCGACCCGCAGATCAACCAGAAGCTGCTGGCGCTGGGTCTTCAGCCGTCGCCGGGCAGCAGCGCGGACTTTGCCGGCTTTATCGATGGCGAGGTAAGAAAATGGGGCGCCCTGATCAAGGCGCGAGGCATCGTGCTGGAATAGGGCCGCCCCGGACAGGGGCTTTCAGTCGGCGGCAAAAGCGCTTCACAAGAATGTCATAAAAACGTCACAATACCGGACCGGTCCCTGCCGCGTAGAGCGGGGCCGCATCCGGAGAGAGAAATGACGTTGTTCAGTACCCGCCGCGCCCGGCTTGCCCTGGCCGCCATGGTCCTTACCCCGCTGGCACTGGCCGCCGGCGCCGCGCAGGCCGCCTGGCCGGACAAGCCGATTCGCATGGTGGTGGGCTTTCCGCCTGGCGGGCCGGTCGATACCCATGCACGCATCCTGTCGGAAAAGCTGCAGCCGATCCTGGGCCAGACCGTCGTGCTCGACTACAAGGCCGGGGCCGCAGGCAATATCGGATCGGACAACGTGGCCAAGGCCGCGCCCGACGGCTACACGCTGCTGATCGCCAATACCGGCCAGATGGCGATCAACGGCTCGCTCTATCCCAAGCTGCCGTATGGCATGCCGAAGGATTTCGCGCCCGTGGCACGTACCGCGCTGATTCCGCTGGTGATGGTCGTCAACAACAATGTGCCGGCCAGAAACCTGAAGGAATTCATCGCCTATGCCAAGGCGAATCCCGGCAAGCTCAACTTTGCATCGGGCGGCAATGGCGGCATTTCGCACCTGATGCCCGAGATGTTCAAGCAGGCGTCGGGCACGTTTATCGTCCACATCCCCTACAAGGGCAGCGCGCCGGCGCTGACCGACGTAATGGGTGGACAGGCCCAGATGATGGCCGACTCGATTCCGCTGTTCACCCAGCATATCAAGGCCGGCAAGGTGCGCGCGCTGGCGGTGACGTCGGGCAAGCGTTCGCCGGCGCTGCCCGATGTGCCCACCATGGAAGAGTCGGGCCTCAAGGGCTTCGAGGTGGTGGGCTTCTACGGCGTGCTGGCGCCGGCAGGCACGCCGAAGGAAATCGTCGACAAGCTGTCTGGCGCGCTGCGCACCGTGCTGGCGGATCCGGACACCAAGGCCAAGCTGGAAGCACAGGGCGCCGAATCGGCCTGGCAATCGCCGGAGGCCTTTGCGGCAACGATCGTCAGCGAGCAGAAGCGCTGGGGGCAGGCCGTCAAGGTGTCGGGCGCGAAGATCGATTGATGGATCGAGCGACGGATCGGCGGGTTGCGTGATAGACGTTCCGCCGGGCCGAAGGATGGCGGGGCGGTTGGCGCCCCGACCGCAGCCGGTAATCAGCCGGTGGCCTTGCGGGCCAGTCCGGCACAGGTGCCGACCAGGCTCTGGGTGCAGCACGCGCTGCCGCTCCATTCGCCGCGGCTGACGTTGCCGTCGGGGCCGGCCACCAGCTTGCGCTGGCACTGGGCTACCCTGGCCGGCGGCTCCAGCCCTGCATCGCGCGGGCCGCTGCCCGGCGGGCGGGCGACGGGCATTTCGTCTGTCCAGACATAGGCCGTGCCGCCCGGCACGGCTTGCACCGACTGGGGCGGGCCCCACTGTGCCTTGGCCTGGTCGATCGGCACCCCTTTCCACGAATCGAAGATGCGCTGCATGGTGCCGGCCTCGATATTGGCGCACGCGGTGGCCAGGGCGATGGCGCCGGCAGCCAGCAGCAAGGCGCGGCAGGCGGCAGGTCGGGGCGAAGCAGGCATGGCGGCTCCATCTCGCGGGTGCAATCCCGCCTGTCGGAGACTAGCTGCTTGGCCGAGGGCTGGCAACGCGTCTATGCGCGCCGCCGCACCAAACGGCGTCCGCGACCTATCTCCTTTTAGCCAAACAGCGATGGCTGGACGTCCGGCAGCGACGCCGTGCGCCTTGGTGCGGCGCGCGGCTTTGGCGGTGGTTCGGCCTGGTCGGGTGCAGCGAACGTGGCCGCAATTGGTGCGCTGGTTGCGATTGGCGCAACCGGGGCCGTCAATACAAAGGGGCGGGCCGATTCCAGCAGCACCGCCGTTGCCTTGAGGCTGGCGAGGTGCGGCGCCAGGATCAGGTAGGTATCGATATCGAAGCGGGCTGGCAGGGCGGTCAGGCCTTGGGCTTCCGCCAGCGTCCGCGCGGTTCCCAGATAGCACCAGTCCTCGATGACATGCCAGGGCTGGTCGGGTTGCTCGCCCTCGCGCCAGGCAATCGCGCCATCGAAGGGCCATGGCATGACCGTCAGCGCATCGAGCGCGGCCAGCGTGCGCTGGCGATGGTCGGCCCGCGATTCATGACCGGTGCAGGCCCCCGCGCAGCGCTGCACCTGCCGCGCAAAGCAGGGGTTGCCACGGCGCGCCGTCGGCTCAAGCATCAGCGTGACCAGACAAAGCTGATGCGCTTCGGCCAGTGCAAGCAGGCGCGCGCGCGCCGCGGCCCGGCTCGGAAATACGCCATAGAGCCTGGCGTGGCGGCTGAAGTCCACCTGTCGATCCGAACGCAGGCGGGGAGCGGGCAGACCATCGACCATTTCCCATGCGAACAGCGCTTCGTTGTGCCGCAGCTGATGGTTGTGCAGCGGCCGCAGCGTCTTGACCAGGTTTGCCTCCAGCAGCAAGGCGCCGATCTCGCCGCCGGTTTCGCGCCAATCCACCCGCCTGACCGCACGTGCGATGCGCATTTCCTTTGGATTGGTGTGATCGCCGGAAAAGTGGGCGCGAATGCGCTGCCGCAGGTGAATGCTCTTGCCTATATATAGCAAGGCGTCGTCGTCGCCATGGAACAGATAGACGCCGGGACGGTCGGGCACATCGTCCAGGGCGGTCTCGCTCAGGCCTGCGGGCAGGCTGGCATGCTTGACCAGCGTCCGGACAGCCGACTCGACCAGATCGATGGAATAGAGGTCGTGAATCTTCTGCCAGAACTGCCAGAGCAGTTCGGCGTCGGCCAGCGCGCGGTGGCGGCCCTTGGGTATCAGGTTGAAGCGGGCAATGAGCGCGTCGAGCCCATGGCGCTCCACGGAGGGGAAGAGCGACCGGGACAGCCGCAGCGTGCAAAGGACATCGGCACGGAACGTCACGCCGGCGCGCCGGAATTCGTTCTTCAGGAAGCCGTAGTCGAAGCGGGCGTTGTGAGCGACGAACAGTCGGCCCTGTAGCCGTTCGGCCAATAGTTCGGCAATCGACGCGAAGGTGGGCTGTCCGCGCACCATGTCGTCGGTGATTCCGGTCATCCCCTGGATAAACGGCGGGATGCTGGCCTGCGGATCGACAAGTGTGTCCCACTCGTGAATGCCGTCGGGGCCCACTTCCACGACGCCGATCTCGGTGATCCGGTCGCGCTGGGCATCCGGCCCTGTCGTCTCCAGATCCACAAAGGCAATGGGGCGGGCCAGCGCGGTGGCCAGCGCAAGGGCATCAAGCGCCCCCGCGTCCCGGCTGGACAGGCGTTCGGGGAGATAGGTGGGCGGTTCCGGCATGGTCGTCATCCGGCGATTCTAAGGGATCGGAAAATTCTTTTGCGAAACCCCTTGCGCACCTGCCGAAAGCCATCTAATATTCGCCCCCTCGCAACACGAAGCGCGCTGCAAACGCAGCAGCGACAAGGGTTTGCGGGGTTGGCAGGGGGTTGGGGTTGCGAGGGTTTGCAGCGCTGACCGGCAGAAAAAAGTTCTGCAAAAACTGTTGACGAAACGTTGAATGCTCTGCATAATCTCGTTTCTCCGCTGCAACGAAACGACGCAGCGACAGCGAACGGCAAAGCCGGCCGCTGGGGTTCTTTAACAACCAAACAACCGATAAGTGTGGGCGCTTGATGGCGAACGCCACGAAGCTTGCTTCGTGATGCTTCAAAAGTTATCAGTGCTCGCACAGTAAAACATGTTGGTTTGCGTCGCGAGACGCGAGCCAGTCAGTTTTCTGAGAGTGAGCGACCGCTCGAAAGAGCGAGGTGCTTCG